>Ga0114960_10000182_pt1 | contig 49897 bp, 39 predicted proteins | sample C_130625_MF_Meta_FD_92637 | JGI IMG/M metagenome (GOLD analysis project Ga0114960, IMG submission 92637) | Freshwater microbial communities from Lake Croche, Canada to study carbon cycling - C_130625_MF_MetaG | ecosystem: Environmental > Aquatic > Freshwater > Lake | place: Lake Croche, Canada...
ATTTATAATGGGACGCCCGGAGGGCGTCTCAATAGAGATTTAATGGCAACGTTACCGATAAATGAATTAAAAGGCAACCCTCCTATAGAGGGTTGTCCCATTTTAAATCTTCATCGGTGTATATAAAATCAAATGGCGTTATCAATATTTTTGGTAAAAACAATCATAAAGATAAGTAAAATAATTCGGGTATTTTTTTGTGTTTTCGAGAACATTTCCAAATTTTCCCATTTATTCTCGATTTTTTGATTATAATTATAGCTAACATATAAAGAAGTTACAAACAATACTAAATAAACAATATTCAATTGGTGATAATATTCAAAATGATTCATTTGATTAATAATCAAGTTCTCGTTCATAATTTCGGAATTCATACTATTGGTAAAGGTCGTGAATACCGCATTCGAATGAACAATATTTTTTACATTATTTATATTAGGAAGTTGAAAATGAGGAAGCCCTTGAACACCATAAAGAAGAAAGAAAGAAGGAAAAATTATTAATAAATTCATATTGTTTTATAATAAAAGGAGAACTTATTATAAACCTTTGAACACTAATCGGTGTAAAAAATCAATTTTTACAAATCAATTACTCAAGTAAATATTTCGAATACATTTGGTAATGAGAAATAGGAATCAATGCGGCATCCGAATGACTAATACTATGATTGGATAATGACGATTGTCTATTCGAAGTTTCAGTTTCGATAAGTGGATTAAGCGAAGTGGTATTATTAAGCGAAGTAGTATTATTAAGCGAAGTGGTATTATAAACAAAAGGTTTCGTTGAATAGATATCCAATAAGGTAGAAACGATAGGGCTACGTTGAATATCCGCCCCCTTCATTTCGACCATTCGAATCGCCGGAAGAGCCGAATTCGAACTAGAACAAAATTCATTATATTTTTTTATTTTTTGCATCAAATCGGCCAAACCATTCTCAGTACCCCGGTCACTTTGTTTTAAATCACCAGTGATGACCATTTTCGAACCATCCCCGATACGAGTGGTCAACATAAGCATTTGATTCGGAGAAGAGTTTTGCATTTCATCGGCAATAATAAAGGCATTTTTGAAAGTACGACCCCGCATATAACCGAGCGGAGAGATTTCGAGAACCCCACCGTGTAACATACCATCAATATCTTTTTGTTGATAGAATTCCAAGAGGATATCGAAGATGGGGCGAGTCCAAGGGTCCATTTTATTGATGAGACTACCAGGTAAGAATCCGATATCTTCTTCGACGGAGACGACGGGACGGGTAACTATAATTTTGGAAACCGCACCGGATTTAAGAGCGGATACGGCTTGGTTACAGGCAAATAGAGTTTTCCCTGAACCGGCTGGTCCGATACCCAAGACGATGGGAATGGATTTATCGTTTAAGTATTGGACGTATTGTAGCTGGTTATCGGTACGAGGTTTATAGAGAGGGGACATATATTTAATAGAGTCGCGGTTGGATTTTTTAGGACGGGCATTTAATTTGGTAGAGGTGAAGGTTCGACTTACTGGAGTGAAACGGGAAGTAGTGAAATGGGAAGAAGTGAAACTACGAATGAGAAGAGCTTTATGAGTAGAAAAGATAGAAAGAACCATAATACTAAAAAAAGAAGTACGCATTATAAATATAAAGAGTAGAAATGTTTATTTAATTTTTTATAATTTATATAAAATAGTTTTTATTTTATGGAAGAGTTACAAAAGTATGATGCATTTTATTATTCTGATAATATATAAATGACGACGCTTAATTATTCAACAACGATAAATGGACAAACCCAAGATTTAGGTAATTTGAGTCTCATTAATAATAATACAGCAAGTATAAATATAAATCCAACAAATACTACCAAACAAATAACATCCATCGAATATGATAGTAACCGGTCGGTATATGATAGTAATATATCGACTTATATAGATGGAGCATCGAATACCGCTTCTAGTGTAGTTACATTTGGGCAAAAAAGTAAATCGATGATGGTAGCAGTCGGACGTGGAGGAAATTCGATAGGATATTCGACGGATGGCGGATTATCTTTTATAGGATTAGGAACCAGTATATTTTCATCGTGGGGACTTGGAGTAGCGTGGAGTGGTTCAATATGGGTAGCAACGGGAAAAGGAACCGGTAATACAATAGGATATTCGAGTGATGGGATAACCTGGACCGGATTAGGAACCAGTGTATTTACGTCACGAGGATATGGAGTAGAATATAATGGTTCGATGTGGGTGGCGACAGGATTGGGAGGAAATTCATTAGCATATTCATATGATGGATTGAATTGGACCGGGTTAGGGTCAACCATATTTACAGATGCGACATATGGTGGAATTGGAGTAGCGTGGAATGGTTCGATGTGGGTTGCGGCTGGAAATGGAACAAATTCGGCAGCCTATTCGTATGATGGAATAAACTGGACAGGAGTAGGAGTTGGTGTAAAAGCAGATGGACGTGGAGTAATATGGACAGGTTCAATGTGGATAGTACCAGCAACAACTTATATGATGTATTCATATGATGGAGTAACGTGGACAGCTGGTACTGCAGCGATTGGTAGTGGTACTGGTACATATGGAGTAGCTACAAATGGTAAAATGATAGTATATGTAGGAGCCGGAACATCAAATTCATTGGCTTATTCATATGATGGTGGATTCACCACAACAAACATAAATCCATTTTCAACTGCAGGACTATGTATTAATTGGAATGGAACCCGGTGGGTAGCAGGAGGACAAGGAACAAATACATTAATGTATTCACAAGATGGAATAAACTGGGTAGGATTAGGAACAACGGCATTTCCAACCCACGTATATGGATTGGCGGATAATAATCGTTTAGAGAATAGAATAACGATACAACCGCCAATGACGTTAGCCTCAGGTACAGGTCTAAATTATTTAGGGGTTTCTTATGATAATGGAGTAACTTGGAAAGGATTAGGAACAAAAATTATGCCTGTAGCAGCAGCGGTGTGGAATGGAAAAATGTGGGTGGGGGTAGGAAATCCAGGATATGTAGGACATTCGATTGCATATTCATATAATGGTTTATCTTGGACAGGAGTAATCGGAAGTAGTAGTATATTTACAATAACTGGATATGGAGTAGCGTGGAATGGTTCGATGTGGGTAGCAGTAGGAGATGGAGCATCATATACAATAGCTTATTCAACAACAGGAACAAGTTGGACAGGGGTACCCGGAAGTACTAGTTTATTTACAACAAATGGACTAGGAGTAGCGTCGAATGGAACAAGCTGGGTAGCGGTAGGTCAAGGAGGAAATTCAATAGTATATTCTACAACAGGAACAAGTTGGGCAGTGGTAGCAGGAGCTACTAATATATTTGGTTCAGGATATGCAGTGCTGTGGAATGGTTCGATGTATATTGCGGGAGGTTCTGGAGGAATGGTGTATTCAACAACAGGAACAAGTTGGGCAGTGGTACCAAATAGTACAAGTATATTTACATCACAAGTAAAGGGAATCGCATATAATGGTTCGATGCATGTTGCGGTAGGTTATGGAGCATCATATACAATAGCCTATTCAACTACAGGAACAAGTTGGACAGGGGTACCCGGAAGTACTAGTTTATTTACAACAACAGCAACTGGAGTAGCATGGAATGGTTTCATGTGGCTGGCAACAGGAACAACAAATAAGACGCTCTATTCAACAACAGGAACAAGTTGGACAGTGTTAGGACTTGGTTTATTTACTGCTAATACTACGGGTGGCTGCATAACGTCGAATTATAAATACAGAACAGATTCAAACAATATAAAACAGCTAACGGTAGGAGTAGGAAGTGGAACAAATACAATAGCCTATTCGAAGGACGGAATAAGTTGGAAAGGATTAGGTTCAACGATATTTTCAACTGGAAACGGAGTATGGTGGAATGGAAAAAGATGGGTCGTAGTAGGAGAGACCGGAAATACGATAGCGTATTCGAATGACGGAATAACGTGGACCGGATTAGGAGCAAGTATATTTACCAGTGCCGGAAATGGAGTAAATTGGAATGGAACAAATTGGTTGGCCGTAGGAAGTGGAGGAAATACGATAGCATATTCGACCGACGGAATCAGGTGGACGGGAGTAGGTACAAATATATTTACATCATCCGGAAACAATTTAAAATGGAATGGAAACCAATGGTTAGCAGTAGGAAGTGGAGGAAATACGATAGCATATTCAACCACCGGAACAAGTTGGACAGGAGTAGGTACACGTACATTTACAACATCGGGAAATGGAGTAGTATGGGATGGAACAAATTGGGTAGCGGTAGGAAGTGGAGGAAATACGATAGCATATTCAGCAGATGGAAATACGTGGTCAAAAGCAGCACCAACAAACTCACAATCAACTTTAACAATGTTAGCAATAGGAAGTGGAGGAAATACATTTGCCTATTCGAGTGATAATGGAAGAACGTGGACAGGATTAGGTACAAAAGCATTTACAGTAGGACCTACGGGATTAGCGTGGAATGGAACAATGTGGGTGGCGGTAGGAAGTGGAGTAAATTCAATTGCCTATTCAACAGATGGAATTACGTGGACAGGATTAGGAGTAACGACTTTTACAACAGGAGGTCAAGGAATAGCGTGGAATGGGTCAATGTGGGTGGCGGTAGGAAGTGGAGGAAATTCGATAGCCTATTCAACTACCGGAACAAGTTGGACAGGAGTAACAGGAAGTACTAATATATTTGATACAGGACTTGATGTAGCGTGGAATGGAACCATTTGGGTAGCGGTAGGAGGTTCCGTAAATACGATAGCCTATTCAACCACCGGAACAAGTTGGACGGGATTAGGAGCAACAATAATTGCATCATTTGGACGTGGAATAGCGTGGGGTGGAACGATGTGGGTAGCGGTAGGAACTGCAGGAAATGCAATTGCCTATTCAACCACCGGAACAAGTTGGACGGGATTAGGAAGAACTATAATTACAGATGGCTATGGAGTAGCATGGAACGGAAATACATATGTAGCAGTAGGAAGTGGTACAGGAAATACAATAGTGTATTCAACAACCGGAACAAGTTGGACAGGATTAGGAAACACAGTATTTTCAATAAGAGGATATGGAGTAGCGTGGAATGGAACATATTGGGTAGCAGTTGGAAGTGGTACAGCAAATACCATAGCATATTCGACAACCGGAACAACTTGGACAGGGGTAGGAAAGACCATATTTACATCACAAGGAACCAAAGTAGCGTGGAATGGAAGAGAAATGGCAAATATATTTACAACACAAGGAAATGGAGTAGCATGGAACGGAAATACATATGTAGCAGTAGGAAGTGGAGGAAATACAATAGCGTATTCAACAGATACAATACATTGGACCGGATTAGGAGCAACCATATTTACCACATCCGGACAAGATGTAGTGTGGGATGGGCAAAAATTTATCGCAGGTGGAACAGGCGGAAATACATTAGCCGTTTCATCGGATGGTGTGAGTTGGACGGGATTAGGAACACAAATATTTACAACAACAGCAAAAGGATTAACAGGAAATCCGAAAGTAGGAGCACCCATAGTGGATAGTAAATTGGTATTGGTAGATGGTAATTTAAATACACCAGATACAATCCAATTTATAACGGATTCATATTACCAGACAGGATATAATAATATAGGAATAAATGTAAAAGGAACTATTCAATAAAAATTATATATAATATTAATAATAATATATATAATGACGTCGCTCAATTATAGTACAACTATAAATGGTGAATCGAAAGATTTAGGTAATTTAATAAATAATAGCACGACAATAAATATAAATCCGACCAATTATACCAAACAAATAACAACGATAAATTATGACCCAAGTAGTACGATATATGATAGTAATATAACATTAGATATAGATGGAGTCTCACAAACTGGTAATACCGTGGTAACCTTTGGAAGTAAGAAATATTCACGATACGTAGCAGTAGGAGCGGGTGGAAATACCTTAGCATATTCGAGTGACGGATTATCTTGGTATGGTTCAGGTGCAACTGTATTTACATCACAAGGATATGGAGTAGCATATAATGGAACCATATGGGTAGCAGTAGGTCAAGGTGGAAATACTTTAGCATATTCGAGTGATGGAATAAGTTGGACGGGATTAGGAGCAACCATATTTACAACATATGGACAAGGAATTGCGTGGAATGGTTCGATGTGGGTAGCAGGAGGAATCGGAGGAAATACCTTAGCCTATTCTTATGATGGTATAAATTGGTCAGGAGTATTAGGAAGTGCATCGATATTTACCGGAACAACATATGGAGGACAAGGAGTAGCGTGGAATGGTTCGATGTGGGTAGCAGTAGGAGGAGGAGGAAATACCTTAGCTTATTCATATGATGGAATAAACTGGACCGGTTTAGGAGCAACTGTATTTACCACACAAGGTAAAAGAGTAGCGTGGAATGGAAGAATGTGGGTAGCGGTAGGACAAGGAACAAATGGAACAGCCTATTCCTATGATGGTTTGACCTGGACAGGGTTGGGTGGAGCAATATATAGTAATGGAATTAGTATAGGTTGGAATGGTAAAATGTGGTTAGCAGCAGGAGGTACACCATTAGCGTATTCATATAATGGAATAGATTGGACATCATTAACAAGTCCATTTACTACAATTGGTGCATATGGTATATTATGGGATGGTTCAAAATGGTTAGCAGCGGGAGCTACAACAACCACAATAGCCTATTCATATAATGGATTAAATTGGACAACTATAGCAAATAGTGCAACAACATTTACAACAAACGCAGTTACAATAGCAGATAATAATATTTTAAGTAGTACGATAATGATACCACCGAAAGTAATGATAGCAGGAGGACAAGGTGGAAATACGATAGCCTATTCGAATGATGGAATAACGTGGAATGGATTAGGAACCAGTGTATTTACAACAAATATGGCGGGAGTAGCGTATAATGGAACCATATGGGTAGGAGCAGGTTCAGGAGGAAATACATTAGCCTATTCATACAATGGAATAAACTGGATAGGAAACGGTACAAGTATATTTACAACAGCAGGTAGAAGAGTAGCGTGGAATGGTTCCATATGGGTAGCAGGAGGACAAGGAACAACCAATACCTTAGCCTATTCATATGATGGTTTGACGTGGACGGGTTTAGGAACAAGTATAATATCGAGTGTAGTTTATGGGGTGGATAGTAATAGTTCAATGTTTATAGCAGTAGGAAATGGAACAACAGATACAATAGCATATTCAACCACTGGAACAAGTTGGACCGGTTTAGGAAAGACCATATTTACAACATATGGATTAGGAGTAGAGTGGAATGATAAAATGTCTATGTGGGTAGCAGGAGGACAAGGAGGAAATACGTTAGCCTATTCAACAACTGGAACAAGTTGGACAGGTTCAGGAACAACAGTATTTACAACGGCGGGATTTAAAGCAGCGTGTAATGATTCGATATGGGTAGCAGGAGGTCAAGGAGGAAATACCATAGCTTATTCGACGACCGGAACAAGTTGGACGGGATTAGGAGCAACTGTATTTACCACAAACACAACAGGTCAAGGATATGGAGTAACGTGGAATGGAACAAGATGGGTGATGGTAGGAGCAAACGGAAATACCATAGCAGTTTCAACTGATGGAAAGACGTGGACCGGATTAGGAGTAAATATAATTACCACTCTAGGATTAGAAGTAGCATCGAATAGAAAATATACAAATGCGAATATCAGTATAAACAAGACTATAACATCTACCACAATAAATGTAGCAGTAGGAAACGGAGGAAATTCGATAGCTTATTCGAGCGATAATGGAACAACGTGGACAGGAGTAACCGGAAGTACAAATATATTTATAACAACAAGTGGAATAGCGTGGAATGGACAAATATGGGTAGCAGTAGGGAATGGAGTAGGGGGGAATACGATAGCCTATTCAACAACCGGTTCAAATTGGATAGGATTAGGTAAAACTATATTTACAAGCGCAGGTTATGGAGTAGCGTGGAACGGAACAAGATTTGTAGCAGGAGGAAATGGAGGAAACTCAATTGCCTATTCGAGTGATGGAGTAACGTGGACGGGCGTATCAGCAACTACAGCTATACTAGCAAGTGGAAATGGAGTAGCATGGAATGGTTCTCAGTGGGTAGTAGTAGGTTCAGGAGGAAATACGATAGCCTATTCAACAACAGGAACAAGTTGGACAGCAGTAACCGGAAGTACAAGTCTATTTTCATCAGGACAAGGAGTAGTATCAAATGGAACAACTTGGGTAGCCGTAGGAAGTGGAACAAATAGAATACTCTATTCAACAACAGGAACAAGTTGGACAGGAGTAACCGGAAGTACAAGTATATTTACAGGTCAAGGAAACGGAGTATCTTGGAACGGAACACAGTTTATAGCAGTAGGTTCAGGAGGAAATACGATAGCCTATTCAACAACAGGAACAAGTTGGACGGGAGTAGCCGGAAGTACAAATATATTTACATCAGGAGGCAGTGGAGTGGTGTGGAATGGCTTAGCGTGGGTAGCACTAGGTTCAGGTGGAAATACGATAGCAACATCAACCAACGGAACAACATGGACGGGATTAGGAACACCAGGAGTTACAGGCACCGGTTATGGAGTAGCAGGACATATAGTACCAAAAGTAACCGTAGTGGGTAATACATTATCAATAACAAATGATGGTGTGAAAGATACCAATTCAATCCAAGTTATAACAGAACCATATTATCAAACCGGGTATAATAATATAGGAATCAATATAGGTACAGCGATATAAAATTTCATTCAATAAAATATCATAGAATAAGAAAACAGCGAATAAATATATTATAACATTTTATTATTGTAATAATATATAAAGATGTCAAATTTGAATTATAGTACACCGATAAATGGAGAAACAAAAGATTTAGGTACTTTCCTGAGTAATAGGTCAAAAACAATACCAATAAATCCGACAAATTATACCAAACAAATAACATCCATCAATTATGAAACAGATCGGTCGGTATATGATAGTAATATAGCCCTAGATATAGATGGAGTATCATTAAATGGTGATACCGTGATAACATTTGGGCAAAAAAAAGATTCGATGATGGTAGCAGTAGGAAAAGGAGGAAATTCGATAGCGATTTCGAATGATGGTTTAAACTGGATGGGATTAGGTTCAACAATATTTACAACCGCAGGTAATGGTGTAGCGTGGAATGGAACAATGTGGGTGGCGGTAGGTGTTGGAGGAAATTCGATAGCTTATTCGAGTGATGGAATCAGTTGGACCGGATTAGGTTCAACGATATTTACAAATGCGACATCAGGTGGACAAGGAGTAGCTTGGAATGGAACAATGTGGGTGGCGGCAGGTGTTGGAGGAAATACATTAGCCTATTCATATAATGGATTAACCTGGACAGGAATACCAAGTAGTACAAGTATATTTACAACAGGAGGTTACTCTTTAGCTTGGAATGGTTCGAAGTGGATAGCCGGAGGAGCAGGAAATAATGTATTAGCTTATTCATATGATGGATTAAACTGGACTGGATTAGGAGCAGCGGCATTACCTGGGTTTGATTCAGCAGGAAATGGAAATGGGATAGCTTGGAATGGATTAATGTGGTATGTAGTAGGTAGAAATAATACAGGACTTAACGTAGTAAGATTATATTCATATGATGGAATAACGTGGGTTTTAAATAGTGCTGCAAATGGACATTCGATATATGATGTAGCGTGGAATGGTTCATTATGGGTATCCGTGGGGTATGAAAGTGCGTTGACTTCGGATATACAGTATTCAACTGATGGAATAAATTGGACAGTAGTAGGAAAAACATATTTTACAGGTAATCCAAATTGTGTTATGTGGTCAGGAAGAATGTGGTTAGTTGGAGGTCAAGGTACAGATAATACATTAGCATATTCATATGATGGTAAGAATTGGGTCGGATTAGGAACGAAAATATTTACAGTCGAAGTATTAGGTATAGCAGATAATTGTCGATTAGAAAACACAATAACGATACAATCGGATATGATGATAGTAGGAGGACAATCAGCTGAAAATACATTAGCTTATTCATATGATAAGGGACAAACGTGGACCGGATTAGGAGCAACGGTATTTACCACTAGAGCAGCATCGGTGGAGTGGAATGGAACAATGTGGTTAGCAGCAGGAGGAGGAGGAAATACATTAGGATATTCATATGATGGTAAGAATTGGGTAGGATTAGGAACAAGTATATTTACAGGAAATGGATATGGAGTAGCGTGGGGTGGAACAATGTGGGTAGCGGTAGGAACAGGAGGAAATTCGATAGCATATTCATATGATGGGCTAACGTGGACCGGATTAGGAGCAAGTATATTTACAACTTCAGGAAATGGAGTAGAATGGAATGGTTCAATGTGGGTGGCGGTAGGAACAGGAGGAAATTCGACAGCTTATTCATATGATGGAATAACGTGGACAGGTTTAGGAACAGCAGTATTTACAACTGCGACAGCAGGTGGGAGAGGAATAGCGTGGAATGGAACAATATGGGTAGCAGGAGGAGACGGTACAGCTTTACTAGCCTATTCATATGATGGAATAACGTGGACTAAAGTAACGGCTGCTTCTACTGGATATATCAATAAAATAGCTTGGAATGGTTCGATGTGGGTAGCAGTAGGACAATCAGCTTATGGATTACAGTATTCATATGATGGAATAACATGGACAGGTACAAATATATCAGGTACAGCTAACGTAACCGGTATCGTATGGAATGGTTCGACGTGGATAGCCACGTCTACTAATGGCTCAGTCGGAAGTACAATTTCGTATTCATATGATGGAATAACGTGGATAGGATTAGGAAACAGTATATTTCTAGGACCATCGGGATATGGTATTTGTCCAGCTTGGAATGGAAATTATAAGAATGTCAATATGAATATAAAACAGCTAATCCTAGGAGTAGGAGCAGGAACAAATACGATAGCTTATTCGAAGGATGGAATAAGTTGGAAAGGATTAGGTTCAACGATATTTACCACGGCAGGACAAGGTATAGCGTGGAATGGAAAAAGATGGGTCGTAGTAGGACAAGGAGGAAATACGATAGCGTATTCGAATGACGGGTTGAGCTGGACCGGATTAGGAACAAATGTATTTACAACGGCCGGGAACGGAGTAAATTGGAATGGAACAAATTGGTTAGCGGTAGGAAGTGGAGGAAATACAATAGCATATTCAACGGATGGAATCACGTGGATAGGAGCAGGAGCAAATACATTTACATCATCAGCAAATGGAGTGGAATGGAATGGTTCATTATGGGTAGCACTAGGTCAAGGAGGAAATACCATTGCAACATCGACGACCGGAACGACCTGGACAGGAGTAACAGGAAGTACAGGTATATTTACATCAGGACAAGGAGTAGCTTGGAATGGAACAAATTTGGTAGCTGTAGGGTCAGGAACAACCTATAGAATAGCATATTCAACGACTGGAACAAGCTGGACAGGATTAGCAAGTAGTACAAGTATATTTACAACACAAGGAAATGGAGTAGCGTGGAATGGAACAAGATTTGTAGCAGTAGGTCAAGGAGGAAATACAATAGCTTATTCGACGACCGGAACAAGTTGGACCGGAATAGGAACATCAATATTTACGACAGCTGGAAGTGGAGTAACGTGGGATGGAACAAATTTTATCGCAGGAGGTCAAGGAGGAAATACCTTAGCCATTTCATCAGATGGAATAAGTTGGAGAGGATTAGGTACACAAATATTTACATCAGGAGCAAATGGATTAAGAGGAAATCCGAAATCAGGTGAAACCATCGTGGATAGCAAATTGGTATTGGTAGATGATAATTTAAATAAACCAGATACAATCCAATTTATAACAGAATCATATTATCAGACAGGATATAATAATATATCATTAAAAGTGTCATCAAGTATATAAACGATATTTATTATATTATAAATTTATATAATGTTCACGGAAACCCAAATATCGGGAAAACATATGATATGTGATATCAAAGAGATACAAAACAAAAGTTTACTCCATGATTTAGAAGGAATCAAAACCATACTGGATACAATTTGTAATCAAAACGATTTTTCTGTATTAGAAAAAATAGAATATAAATTTCATCCAGAAGGTTTAACGATTTTATATTTATTATCGGAGTCACATATATCCATCCATACATTTCCCGAACGAAACTATATAGCATTAGACTTATATACTTGTCGTAGCTATAATGATAATAAAACATATTTAGAAATATATAATACTTTAATCGAAGAATTCAAGGCGAAGAAAGAGAAGCCGATGATTATCGATAGAAATTTCTGACATTTGATACATAAAAAAATAAATTATTCGATAATTTATTTTTACCATTACAATATACCACGAAACAAAATGGAAAGTCCATTTAAATCTTCAACAACAATAACAATGTATTTAGAGCCATATTTGAATACTTATTATGAAACATATCAAAATATAATAACATTCAGTGGAATACCACCGGGTCCAATAGCACAAATGGTGGCGACCATAAGTTCTCCGAAATTATCACCTTTCCAAATAAGTTCTCCACTTCAAACGAATCCATATAATTGTATGTATGTATTGATGCGATATCCAGTCGGTTCGAATGGAGTAAAAACCCCGGATAGTTTTATGACAGCGGAAGACATACCCGCCATTTTATCATATCTAATACAAAATGGATATACGATAGATACGGAGATAACCAGAATCATACAAAAATCAGGAATTAGTATGGATACAAATCTAAATGGAAAACGTAAAATGATAACAATGTTCTCTTTCCTGAAGTAAACATAGAAAAAAATATCCATATACATACTATAGATAACCCCGAATAAAAATGAGTATAACAGCAAGAAATTTTTTTATCAATGGATCAGTAACGACAAATTATAGTCGTCCTTTATATAATCCCGTTATAGGAACCGCTACTGCTGGAACTGGTACGGGTAGTGGAGAACTTGCCTTGATTGATAATGCGAATTATAATTTTTTGACAATGATAGAACAACTCTATGGTTTAAATATGGCGAATAAGAATTATGAAAGTATTCCAAATGATTATGATAAATATGTAACCTTATATACACAAGTAACAAATATATTAAATAAATCAAAGGATGAACGATTGAAAGTATTATTAAAAATAGCACAAGAAGCATTACAAGGAGCCATTAATTCGTATGCTATTTATGGAACAAATATCGCATTGGCGTATGATAAAGCAGGATTACAGAAATTATTAGCGGATTGTGAATCGGGTATCAATAAGAAAGTGGTGGCGAGTGCAACCGGACAAATATCGATTACCAAGAGATTCAAATTGGCCACGGTGTTCAATTGTTATTTATATATCTATGGAATGCCGGAGGCAGGTGTGGGGTTCGACCCTATTAAAATCAACTACTTAGTGGATATATTAAGACAAAATGGAATCGAGCCATATAAGTAAAAAAATTGAATTACTTTTTAATGTTTTAACTATAAATATCCAGAATACAAACAAATAAAACATATTACCATAAATAAAAATGAAACAAATTATAACACAACCAATCTTTCGATATACCTTTTCGGATCAATTTAATGAAGTCTTATATGAATTCGCCAAAATACATCAATATGATGATAGACACGCGTTTAAAGATGGTTGGGAAGAATGGTCAAATCGAGCCGATATACATTCCTTGATAGATAAAGAGATATCAATATTAATGGAAAAAGGCTTTGAAGGGGATATAAAAGATAAGATGTATAAAAGTGCTCGCTATTATTTTCGTAAGAAACCATCGACGGATAATAAAAAAGAAAAAGAACGAAAAGAATATATCGGATTTTCCAGTAAAATATTACAAAGTATGGATGAACATATTAAAACGATATTGAGTGAGAACTTTAAACCAGCGAAAGCATATGATCATTATTGTCATACCGATGACCATAAGACGATTATTATGGAAGAAATTCAATTATTAAAACAGAATCAAATAGAAATAAAGAAGGAAGAATTAGTGATCAAATTTAAAAAAACCTATAAAAATAGATTATTCCAATTATGTAATAAATAAATTCATATCGAATATTTTTACCAATACCGGTTATTATAATATAAAAAGATTACCTTATGTATATAAATGGAATTACTTTATGTATTTGTTTCTGGGTGTGAATGGGAAGATATGATTGTATTTTTATCCAAGGAAGAAGCCATCAACCATTCCATACAGTATCCAACTCATCGAGTTGAAATTTTCAGTAAAACGGAGAAAGCAGGATATAGACCGACGTGGAATTATTATCAAAATGGAGAATATATTCAAACCTCATAATATTAGATTATAAAAAATTGAATCATTACTTTATAAAAAGAAAGAAAGTAATGATTGACAATTCGCTTATAAAAATGTTTCCACACATAACCGAAGACTATATGTATTTTATCAAAAGATATTTGGTAACCCATTGTTATTCCGAATATTGTAGAAAGATATATTCCTATCCGGAAGAACTTGTAGGGTATATTGAAAACTTAATAAAATATAAAGATGATGAAACAGTATGGAATGAAATATTTCATAAACAGCATATGATACTGAAATATTATATGAAATTATTGGAATATTATCCGGAAAATCAAGTAAATTTAAAACAGGCATCGGTATATTTACAGGAAACATTTCAGGAATACATAGATAAGCAAGTAAATATAAAAACAATAGGGCCATGTGATTATCAACAATTTATCAAATCAATGAAAGATGAATCTTTCCGACAGAAACTATTTGAAAAATATGAAAAAAGTGATAATGAACGAAAGATAAAAAATAATATCATCTATATCATTCAATTATATTTGAATCAAAAAACGAATACGTCCTATTATTTTACGGATGAAGAAAGGAATGAAATGGAGTTAACATTAGATATATTACCATATTTACAATATGTAGCAAAGAATGGATGGTTATACCAAGATATAAAAGAAGAAAAAATCGAAAAAGAAACAATCGAAGAAAGGAATGAATTAATTGTATTAAAAACAATGGGGGAGTTTTTATTCTAAGCTTTCTAATAAATAAAAAAGTTTTTTTATGGATGAAAAAATTGATTCGTATAATTACGAATGATAGAAGAATAAAACCAAATCAAAACCCATTAAAAAATGAATTTATTTATCTTATCCTTGAATTTTCAAGAATGTGCCGAATGTATGTTTGATAAACACGTATCAAAAATAATATTGGAAGCAGTACAAATGTTATGTACCACGATACAAATTATCGACCCCGATAACGAAATACAAAACGAAATAAAATTATATAAGATGGCACATAAGAATCATCCGGTTACCATATGGATGCGAACCTCCTTGGAAAATTATTTATGGACATTGGATTTGGTAGAAGCAATGCATAATGAATGGAAATATCGTTATGACCATCCAGTAGAAAAGATGCATAAATCATATATCGTAGCAAAATATTTACGAAAATATGCACCAACTGCAGATAAGTTTCCTCAACAAGGATTAACATCGTTTGCATTAGCAATGCCGGTAGAATGTAAAACGATAGACCCGATAGAATCATATAGAAAGTATTATCAAACACCAGAAAAACAAAAGATAGCATCTTGGAAGAAGCGTGAAAAGCCAAGTTGGTATGGTAAAATATAAACAAATGAATCATTATAACTTGATATAAAATTTATTTTCTTTTTCAATTTGTTGTAAAGTATGTTTGGCGTGATTTTCTCGAATCAATGCAAAGAACCCTTTATCCGTAGATTGTTTATGAATGGTATCGTGAATTTTATGAATATCCGATTTATTGATATTTTGAGATATTTTTAATAATTCTGTTTTCATCATCATCGCATCCATACGTTTCTCAGGAGTAGATAAAACATTTTTTTTCAATAATTCAATATAAGAATGAATAAACGGATTATCTATTTTATATACCATAGAATTTTTAATAATAGATAAATAGATATAGGATAAAGCATAAACATCCCAAGTATGAGAGAATTTCAATAATGCATCTATCATGGTTCTCCATGATAGATTGATAAAAGGTTTCATAAAAATGATTAGATTTGTTTTGAAGTCTTCCAATTCTTTTTCATTAAAAATAGGGTTATCTCCAAATTTCAAATGTAATAATTCACTATTATCGATGAATTGTTTACAAGAAAGATTGATATCATTTTCGGTAGCATAAGTTGAATCTAATATGATATTATGGGATTGAGTAATAGAATTAATAATGTTAATATCAAAGCACCAAGGTAAATAATCATCAAATATCCAGAAAGCCTTTTTTAATTCAGCTTCCGATACCAATTTCGTAGTATCTATAGATATTCCAAAATCAATAATAATCGGCTTGTTTTTTTTATTCATCATAATATTATCATCTTTTAAATCCATATGAATAATATTTATTTCCGATAACATACGAAGACTATCAAGTAAATCTATATGAGTTTGAAAAATCATTTTCAATAAAGATTTTGGAGAATCTTCATAGATTTCCATTAAGTAATCACCTAATGTTTTATCACCCACAAAAGAAATTTTATTAGAAACATATTTAGTATTTGTATTATTGATAATATCACATTTTTTTATTTCATCATTATCTATATTACCTATTGAAACAGGGCAAGAGTCGACGATGGGTGCAAAATGGTCTTTATAATGTTTACTTTTTTTTACTTTTTGGCCGAATTCAATTTCTTTTTTGTTATTCGGATTATCCGCTTGTATTTTACGAACATATTTATTCGATTCAATATTACCTCGACAAGTGGAACCGGGATGATAAACACATCCATATGAACCTTGGCTTAATAATTGAATTTTATCGGCTTTATTCATTTTATCCATATTTGTATAAGTTGTCTGTATAAAATAATAAGATATATTTCTACGAAAGATTCGATATATATTTATCCAAATCTTGATAACAATCTCGATTTAAAATTTCACGAATAAATTCAAAAGAATTATGGATAGTACGATTTGATAAAAGGTATAAATGCCGAATTAATCCAGCGGAAAGACCGGACATAATAAAGAAATTAGGATGATTGAATTCTAAGGGTAATGTACAGATAGAGCTCTGTGACATATTCCAAAGAATAATTCGAGAACAAGGTAAAGAGTTTTTTGAGAACAAATCGTTTATGGAATCAAACGTGTTTTTCTTCCATTTATTACCGGTAAGAATGAGAATATTAGTATTACGTATATCATAAGAAGATGTGTTGGTTTGTATGAAAGAATTAATTAAATAATCAAAAGATTCGAGAACATTGGAAGAAGTATAACGTGAAGATTTTGTTAAATCATCAAAGGTAGAAATCATAGAATAAAAATTGGTACATAGCTCCAAATTAATCCAAGAAGGACGTTGGTCGATTACCATGATACGTTTCCCCCAGGAGCTTCTTTCAGCGATAAGAATAGCTAAACCAATGGCACTATAAAAAGAATCGGGCTGTGACTGCATATGAAACGACATATCGATGAAAGGGATATAATGATAAAGAGTCTTTTGACCAATGGTTTGAGACATTTTACTCCATTGATTATTTAAGACTTCAATTTGTAGTTGTTTTATGGATGGAGATAAGGAAGTAGAATATAAAATACGATAAGCGGTTTTCACAAAATGAATGAATTGTCCAAAATGAGGAATATACGTGGAATGTTCTCGATTTGAATCGTATTCACCTCCAATAAAAAAAGATTCATCGAAATGTTTTTTCATATGTTGAGAACATTGCATTAATTCATTCGAAAAAACTTTATGAGTTTTGTTCTCGAAATTTTCATCGGTCACTCCACAGGATAAAAAGCGGTATTGATTCTGATTCATACATATTTGTGGAATATTTTTTGGTTTGATAGATGCCCAATTTCGAGAACATAGTTTCGTTTCAGTAGTATTGATTTTTTCACTCAATAAAGCGACCATCTTACGATATAACATTTTGGATTTATCGAGAGCGAGATAGTAACCTTCATAATCGTTAAAAGAAGTTAACATATTTTGGTGATATGTCGAGAACCAATGAATGACTAATTTTTCATTTAACCAATCGAATTTTTTATTTTCACGAGGAATCCATTTGGAAACATTTGATAAATGTTCTCGAAAATTGGAAATATTTATATATTTATGGAGAACATTATGATATACATCGTGGTCTTGTTTGAATGTCCGGTTCATAAGTTCAACCGCCGTAGTAATCAATGAATCATTGATACCAATAGGTGAATGAATACGAACATAATCACAAAAATATTTCATATCACGCCAAGAACCAAATGAAAAAAATAATTTATGAAGAGCATAGATAGCGAAAACCGGATAGGGTTTATACCAAGTATAAATCATCATATAAGTGAGGTCGTGTTCTCCCTTACCGTGAAAACAATCCCTGGTTTCACCAATCATTTTATATAAAAGTATCAAATAAGGTAAGTATTCATTTTTATTTATTTTGATTCGAGATTTGATGGAAGATAATAAATCAGCTAAAGTGGTGGATAGTTTTTGTATTTCAGAGGGAGAACTTTTACGAGTTAGATTCAAATAGAATAAAGTGATTTGTTCTCGATAATAATGATGATAATAAGTTTCAGGGTTCTCGAGAACCGGGAAAGATTCGAGGTCTAACAACATTTTAAAAGATAGTATCGAGGGAGGGTTATAACATATATGAACCAATGTTTATATATGTTCGAATATAGTAATTATATAATTACCTATTACTGAATATGTTGAAAGAGTTTATACTCTTTGTTAGTGTTGTTCTCAGTGATAAAGTTCTTTTTTTTGGTTTCTTTTCTTTTTTAGTTTTATTTGTTTTTCTAGGTTTTGTTGGTGGTGAATCTACTAATGGTGATGGTAGTGGTTTCTTTGATTCAGCTTTGGATTTTTTATCCATAATATATTATATATATAGAAAATTCTAAAGAACATATAATACATATAATATATATAAATGTCAAGCTTATCTTTTTTAGGTAATTCTACTTCATATTTGAAAATTCCAAATACAAATGATTTTGATTTTGGTACAGGTGATTTTACTATAGAATGGTATCAATATCAAACAGACTCCAATCCCTATCCAAGAGTTTTTCAAGTAGGTAACTATAATGATAGGTCAATTTCGATTGGTGTATCCATAGAAGGAGGAGTATTTTATTATTGGACGAACAATGCTGGTTATCTTATTAGAACAATCTTAACTGATTACAAAAATAAATGGGTTCATTTTGCGATTAGTCGTTCTAGCGGAGTGACACAAGTATTCAAGAATGGGGTATCTATTTTTTCTATGGAAGACGCTAATGATTTAAATGGTACAACTGATTTAACGATTGGGAATGAATCTACGACCCCTTCAACCAATGCCGCATTTGGTGGATATCTATCATATTTTACTTGGTTAAAAGGTGTTGCCCTTTATAAAACCAATTTTACAGTTTCAACTACTTATCCAACATTAACAAATGATTATGTTTTATTATTAACAGCATCAAGTTTTCATGGGACATTGGGAACTAGTGTAATAAATAGTAATGTTTCTACAATACAAAGAGTACCATCTGATTCCTTATCTAGTAATACCACTACTTCATCAAACCAAACTAACATAAGAGATATGAAATCTCTATTTACTGATAATTCACGAGTCTTTTATAAACGAGGTAGTTTGGCGTCTTGTGGAATAGGTAGTGTTCGTAATTCATCTACCAAATCTCGTCGAATATAATTAGATGTGTTTTCGAGTAAAACGTTTTCGAGTAAGCCTTGTCTTATTGATAGAATTATAACTGACATCGACCCCGCCAATCATAATCTTGACCTTTTTCGTAGTTTTATGTTGAGAACCGGAAACCGATTTAAGAATCGATTTGGGTTGTAACTGAGAGACATCGAATTCTTTTTCTTGAAAAATGAAGAAGATAGAATTGATACCGTGAAAAACAAAAATAGAAGGAGTAATGAGAACATCATCAATGATGGGGAGAACATTAAAGAATTTTTTAGAATTTTCGGAAATGTTCTCGTTTTTCGAATAACTTTGAATATGTTCAGGTTCTAAATCTACATTAAAAGTAATCATATCGATGAATTTATATTTGGAATGGTTGGTTTTTACTTTTTTGGATTGGATAAGTTGTAAGATATATTCTTTTTTGAGAACATTGTTTTTACCATCCGCCAATAAGACTAAAGGATGTTTTTCAGATAGAATTTTTTCGATATACGAATTGGAATTGATATAAATAAAATAAGTATCAATAAATTCCATAGGTTCTCGAATATAATTTTGTTCAATCTTTTCGAGTTTCTCAGTGGCGTGAATCCAAGAATCATCTAAATCCTCATCAATGTTTTCATCGGTATCTTCGATCAATTCATTCAAATCCATTTAATAAATTATACAATCTTTACAAATAGATGATTTAATATATTTATAAAACCAACGAACTATAATATATAAAAGATTGTAAAAACACTTAAAGCCTTTGGTATAATAAGAATATCTCGGAACAGCCCCATACCTAAATTAAGAGATTTATGACATACTAATATCTACGAGTGTTTATCTGATGTTGATAACCAATGATAATATAGTCATAAACATTTTTTATATAATTAAAAATAGAAAAATATAATAACCCCCCTCTTAACATAAAATTAACCGAGATAGCAAGTATTTTTATAAAAAAATACTGGGTAGTACACGTAAAATATAAAACCAATATTGGATTTTTTTTATATTTTATACAATATTAGAAATGTACAAAAAATTGAATAAAAGGAACTATAAAAAGGGAAGTTATAAAAAATGAATAATATAACATCATTATGTATTCCCCGAATCGAAGAAACTGTAAAAAAAGATTATATATTTAAAGTATTTCAAAAACTAAAGATAGGATATATACAACGAATAATAGAAATACCATTACGTAATGATATGAAACATAAAAGGGTGATAATATTATTACAATTGAATACAATAAATCCGATAACGGAAATGATACAAGAAAGAATATCAAGAAACAAATCGATAAAAATAGTATATGATATGCCGTGGTATTGGAAGATAGTGCCGACGATTATGCCTCAAAAATAAAATCAAAATATTTGATAATTATGGGATGCATATCTTCTTTTTTAATAGAATTACTATTTTGATGATACCAACAGAACATAAAAAAATGATTAAAGTATTGTGAGTTTTTGATTTCTTTGGTAAATAACTTATCAATAAAATCATAAATATCTTTACACTGACCTAATTCGATTTTAATTTTTTCTTTAATATCATATAAGAATAAAAGACGATTTTTATCTTTTTGTTGTTCCATATTAGTAGTTTCATTTCTTTTCCATTTATGTAAAATATAACGAATTTCGTTTTTGACATCCTTGAATTTATGAATTAAATCTCGTTTATGAAGTTCCATTTTTTTAATCAGGGAAAAGATATTGATATTACAAATAATAGGAAACATATTTTTAATGATAGAAGGAATAAATACATTATAAGCTTCTTTCAGTTCATTTAATTTGAATTCTACTTCTTTTAATTTATTTAAAACCAATTTATTTTTTTCAGTTTCATCTTCAATAAAAATGAGCTTACCGCTGGTCATTTCGAGAGATAACTCGAGTTTATCGTATTGACTCGCCAATTGATGAAACTTTTCGGCTTTTAAATCATAATTCATAAAATTCGAAATGGTTAATAATGAAGTGATGATAATATTGATACCTGAAAAAAAACCACCACTCCAGTAATAGGGTTGTAAAAGAGGTGCAAAAATGGATAAAAAGGCGGATAAAATCATAATCGGAATCATAACAGCATAATGTTTTTTGATAGATATAGAATTGGCTTGAATATAAATATTTTTCTGGCCTTTCATATAGGTAATTAAAATATCTAATTTATTAGAATACTTATTATCATATTCATAATATTTAGTGAGTGATTTGACCACATCTTGGTATTCCTTTTTTTTATAAAGATTTATTTTACTAATGGTAGGTAATGAAGAATCTAAATCATTTTTAATATGGTCTTCGATTTGGTTTTTAAATCTATCATTTTTAATGATACGAATTTCATCATCATCACTATTATTTTCGGACATTGTGAGAGGGCTATTACTATGAATATAGTTATGTTGAATAAAAGAATTATCGAATAAATTAAAATTATCAATAACTTCATCTTGAATAAAACGATTATGTTTCATAGATTCTAAAAATTCGAGATTGATATTATCGTGAGATATGTTATGAAAATCTTCAAACACAATGTCATTATTGATATCATTTAGCTCAATATCTATTTTATACCCTTGAAGATTTAAATCCACCCCTTCGGGGCTAGAATTTATCTCTTTATCGGGCATTAACCACGAAGAATGTGAAGCCGCGGGGCGGATTAAATTTTTCGTTAGTTTAATATTATTATCGATATTATTATCCATTATATAATAAATCGGTATAAAATTTTATATAAGTATATATTATAATATGATATCCGAATCTCCAGCTCACAAAGAAGAAAAACCAGAAAAAGTAGTAGAACCATCAACCATTGAAGTAATGGAAAGAGAAACAAAAAAGGTATGTTGTGAAATAAATAAAGATGTAAGATGTGTGTGTCATTATTGTTTAAGATGTTGGTCATTATCCTTAAATGGATGTGAAGGATGTTGCTCAATAGTATCTGTAAGTTGTTTATTTTTAAGTTCACTTGCATTAGGTTGTAATAAATGTTTAGAACAAATGGATTGTGATGGACATTATGTTATATAATAAAATTGATTAAATTTATTATGTAATTATGGAAAGAAAAAAAGAAATGAATATTCAAACTGAAAAAAAGCTATTTCAAACACAATTAAGCACGTATAAAAAAGATTTACGTCATTATTTGATTACCTCAAGATTTAGTAATGAAACGTGGTCAGAAAATCAGGCATATAGAAGCCGCATAAATCATCTAGGATGTATGTATTGTTCTCCTGAACCGATAACAATACAAATACCGATAGATGCGATAATGTTTATATTGGAGATGAATAATTCGACAAATAAGATATTAGGTATAGGCATGGTAAGAAATCGAAGTCATATAAACAAATATCATGTATATAGTAATGGAAATTATAATCGATATGCATATAAGGGAAAAAATCGAATAGATAGGAAGGAAATGACAGATGAAGAAGAAACAATAATGAAAGCGTTTGATATTATATGTTTCAAAGGTAATAAACATATGAAGCGTGGTCAAGGATTAAAATCATTTCCAACAGATATATTGTATAGATGTAGTAAAAGATTAGATTTAGTGAATTTTATAAGTGAAATGTTTCGAAAACGTTTAATAGAAAATAAAAACAATAGTGATGAAAAAATATAAATGAATTTATTATTGTAATATAAGATGAACAATACAGAAAATCAAATATATGAAGTAAGTAAATATACAGATAATGAATTATTTGATGTATTAGATTTAATAAATCCGACGGATAGAGAATTAGAAGCGAAGATAATTTTTTTATATGAGCGATATCGGAATATGCAAAATACATCAGGAAATGAATTGGCTAAATTTTTTAAAGATATATATGAACGATTCTTTGGTGTAGAAGAAGAGGAAGAAGAACCATTAGAAGTAGAAGGATTTGAAGATTATAATACGAATGAATTTACAGAAGAAAAAATAGTAGAAGGTTTTGAAGGAGATACAACGAATGTTCCTACTACTGAACCAGTACCTACTACAAGTAGTAAAAAAACAGCATCTAAGGTAAAACCGAGTAATAGTGATATTGGATATACAAAAACATTAACCGTTACACCCGATAAATTAAATCCGACATTGAATCAAACCATAAAAAGAATCATAAGTATAGATAGTCAATATAGAGATGATAAGACTACATTATCCACTGAATTCACATTTAATTTATCAGAGCCATTGAAAGATGTGGTATCAATAAAATTATATTCGATACAGGTACCACATACGTGGTATACCGTGAGTACGAATTATGGATGTAATTTTTTCTTTTTAAAAGGAAACGCACCGGGTATAAATGATGGAAATTTTGATTTTAAGATAGATATACCACCAGGAAATTATACAGCAGGAAATTTAATAGCGGCATTAAATGTAAAAATACAACAATTAAAGACATCTCATACAGATATAAGTTTTGGTAAAACTCAAATAGATTATAATCCGAATAATGCAATATCATCGATATCGATAGATATAAAAAAACATTACGATGAGAGTAGTTATTATTTATATTTTCCAAGTTGGTCATATCCAAAAACAAGTGCAACCGTAAATGACCCTACTTATAATTCACGTTACCAAACGATACCTGCTTTTTTGGGATATAATTATAATCAATATTATACAAATGTTTTATATTCATATCCGAATTTACCATTAACGACGAATAATACAGAAGCATCATATGACGCAATCAATGGATTATATTATATAGATGAAATGAATAATTATTTTACTATCATAAAATACATTGGGCCAAGTGAATATGTATCCGAAACATCAGTGGAAGATTTATCATTTAATATAACATTATCAATATCGGGCATTGTTACTAGAAATGATTTAGTAAATGATTTAAATTATCAATTATCACAGAATACTTATTTAACGGAATCACAAATAACAAGAGTAGATGTAACCGACCTATCATTAAATGGGTATGGTAATTCTTTTTATAAATTAAAAATAAAATTCAATCGTTTTACTACAAATAATATAGAAAATTCCAAGACAATCATTCTTTTTCCGAATGAACCAACATCTTTATCATATAATAAGACTTGGATAGGAACAACATCTTGTTTTCGTTTTAAATCATCAAGTAATGAAATGAATAATATAATATCAGAAACGACCATTATAGACCAACAAAGTGGAAAATATATCATAACAAATAATCCATATATATATCTAAAATGTACGAAAACGAATTATGATGTGAGTCAAAATGATTATAAAATAATAATAAATAATTCTACGGCGGGTTATACATTAGCAGATTATATTAGTGCAATAAATGCGGCGGTTATCACAGAAAATGGAAATACGATTATTAATAATCCAAAAAACACATTAGGAGATTTTAATACAACAAATACAAAGGGGTATATAGATACCGACTCAAAATTTAAGTTTCAAGTAGATTTGAATCGAAATTTTACACAGGATATGTACTATTTGGATATAAAAGGAGGGTTATTGACATCGCTTTTGGATTTATCGGGTGATTATTTACACGGAAAATTGGATTTAACCGCAAATAATAAATTAAGTGACCAAAATGGAAATGTATATACATATGTAAGTGTAACCGAGGGTACATATACGTTTCAAGATGCATCTAGTAACACATATACATTTTTTGATGCTCAAGATGAATTATCAAGACATATATCGGATTTTTCATATAATTTACCAAATACTAAAATTTGGTTTAAAGCTACGAGTGCATTTACATTAGTAGGTAGTACCCTTACAGATATATCAAATAATTATGTGTATGATTTTTCAGATAATAATACACCAAACTTATATAATTACTATGATTCGACACATAATAAAACATATTCGTATTACGATATGACATTCGGATTATCTACCTATAGAAGCAGTTTTATATCTGAATTTGTATCGACTACGAATAACATAACGATAGTAAATTTGGCGGATTTAACAGGTAGTTATGCATATGAATATTTTGATTTATCCGGAAGTGGTTATACATTTCATTCATCATTCCAAGAAAATACACAATATATCATAGATAGTAGTTATTTATTGATAGCACATCCAAGTTTAAAAAAATACGGTAATCAGAATGCGGGAACATTTAATATTTTAACAAATGGGTTATATATAACAAATCCAAATGGAAAATTTTATAAATATCAAGATATAGAGAGTGGTATAAATAATTTATTTAATACCTATGTTGATAGTGATGGGACGAAAATATTTTTAGGGTCAAATATAAAAATAACACCGAATGAAATAACAAAATTATTGGATTGTACATTTACGATAGTTATGAAAAAGACATTGACACAAATCGAATATAAGATAGGATTTTATGATGCATCATTTGATATAGCAACGACCGATTATGCAAAATCGTCCTGGTATCATAATTTACATATAGGTAATACATATTTATGTTCAGCGAATTGTGCATTGGGTGGTATAGATTTAAGTAATATAAAAACAATGGGGAAATCTTATACCAAATTAGAAGCAACAGATGCTGTATTAATTAATAGTATACAGTTTACAGATAATTCAAATAATATATTTTATATTAAACCTTATGAGTATGGGGTTACATCATCGAAAGGAGAAAATGATATAAAGTTCAAGATACCGGCAACCCAAGCAGATGGTATTACACCAATTAATTATACTAGAGATAATTTAATAAAGGCTATAAATACAGCATTATCAAATAATGAACTAACATATGGTTCAAATATAAGTGTAATAACAAAAAATAATAACGAATATACCAAATTACGAATAAATGTAAATAAATATTATTATTCATCCGACTATAATTTGGTGTTTTATGACGAGACTAGTTTTATGAAATGTTATACTGGTGTAAAGAGTGTGAAAAACACTACGTGGGATACAACGATAGGTTGGTTAATAGGATTTCATGATAGTACATCATATAATTTATCCTTACGTGGAACAAGAGGAAGTGTAATAACATTATCTGGAGATACTACGGTAAGTGTAAATTTATATAATTATTTTTTGATATGCTTAGATGATTTTAATCAAAACCATTTGAATGATGGTTTAATTACAGTAGCATCAAATAATAGCGATATATCATTACCAAGTTATGCGAATCGTACAAAATTATCTTGTGACCCAGTAACAAATTTATTAGTATATAATTTAACACCTGATGAAACTACATATAATAATTTGACACAAAATCAAATACGTGCGATAACCGAAAATGCTAATGCGAAACGACAGAGTTCCATTATAAGTAATGCTGGAGATGTAAGTGCAAAAAGTTATGGTTCAGGACCATTTGTACAAGATGTATTTGCATATATACCGATGAAGACGGCGGGTGTGGATAACGGTTCAGTATATGTGGATTATGGTGGTACATTACAGAATCAGGAGCGAACATATTTTGGACCGGTTAATTTACATCGTATGAAGGTGAAATTAGTAAGTGATAGAGGAGATGTAGTCAATTTGAATGGTTCGAATTGGTCATTTTCATTGATATGTGAACAATTATATCAACAAAAACCAATGGGAACAAACAAATAATAAGATAATATATATAATGGAAAAAATCATAGATAAAATAGCATATTTTGGTCCTAAAATAAATTTTACAATTGGATTTATAAGTTTATTGAAGCGACCCCAATATTTATCGGGTTATTTAGTATTTACAGGTATAAATTATATATTAAATGGACTTTTAAAAACCACATTTAAAGAAGTAAGACCATCGGGTGGAATACCACTATATGATGGTGAAGAAGAAAAATATAAGAACGAACATAAATATGGAATGCCGTCGGATCATGCACAATTAGTATTTTTTGCATTAACATATATATATTTAGTAAAGCATTCGATATATACATTGATATTAGAGTTATCTATAGCATTATTAACGTGCTTTCAGAGATGGAAATATAGAAGACATACAATAGAGCAAATTGTGATAGGTTCTATAATCGGAATAATAATGGGAGGATTATCTTTTAGCCTTACGAAAAAATATATAGAAAGTATATAGAGTATGTCACAAAGTGATTTATTAAAACATAAAAGAATAGGAACTATATTAAAAATGAATAAACTTGATGCGATATTTACGAATCAAGATTATATAGATTTTAAACAATATAAGATAGAAAATACTATCCAAAATACCACTACTTTAACGACACAACTAGTACCATCCGGATATAATATAATATTTGGAATTGAAAAAAAAATAACGAGTTGTCCATCGTTTATTGTATGTAAGGATACTAACACAAGACCCAATAGAGTACCAATGGGTAATTTTTATTTTACTCCCACATACGTACGTAAATATGTAAAACAACCAACAACGGCAAAATCGGCTTGTAATTGCTTACCAAATAGTATAAAGAATAATATTTGTAGTTGTAAGACGAGTTATTAAGAGAATCGTTAAGAGAATCGCTAAGAGAATCGCTAATGTTTGTTGCTAATGTTTGTTGCTGTTCTTCTTTTACGCGATGAATTTGGTATAAAATTTTTATTAAATTTAAGAGCACGTAAAAGTTTCATTTGTTTGATAGCATTTTCTTTGGAAGTACAGGAAGAAAAAACACCTTTGTTTCGTTTTGCCCGAAGGGTTTTTCGAGAACCTTTGATATAAACTTTATAACAATTTTTACCACGAACTTTTCTGGTACGATAAGGCATAATATAATATATTCAAACATATTATATTAGCTAAACTGAAATATATTATTTTTACACTAATATATTTACAACATTATTTAATCACAAACACAAGGTTCTGCATTTGGGTCCGGTTGTTGTACCAATACTTGTGAAGTATAAATATGGCCACCATATTCGACAGCACATTGATATAAAGCATCAGAAGAAACGGAAACAAATTGCCATTGTTTATTTTGAAGAGCCGGGTCATCGATTACGCTCCAACTATATCCATAATCAATTGAAGTATAAATACTACCATTTTGTTCAAGAACAGTTTGATATTGACCAGTAGCAGCAACGGAAACCGATACCCAATTTTTATTAACGACAATAGGGTCAGAAACATATGTCCAAGTATTACCATAATCTCCAGAAATATAGATATCACCACCAGATTCTAAAGCAGTTTGATATAATCCATCAGACGACATAGCAATAGAGTACCAATTTCTATCTTCAAAATCATCGAGAGTAGTATTTTTCCAGGTTTGTCCATAATCATTTGAAATATAGATATTTTCAGTAGCAATGGTTTGATATAAACCATTATATGAGATAGCGATACTAGCACTAGGAAAAGCTTCAACTGAGTAATAGATTTCACTTTCAGTATCAGCAGGATTCCAAGTATATCCATAATCATTTGATGTATACACATTATCACCACTAGACACGAGTGTTTGATATTGTCCATTTAAAGAAATGGAAACAAAAATTCTGGATGAACCTGCATTAAAAGTACTCCTCCAAGTTTGACCATAATCAGACGAAACCAAAATTTCTTGTCCGTTACTTACGGTTTGATGCATACCTGTAAATGAAATAGCAACTGTATTTGTCGTAGATTCGCCGATATTATAAATCGGAACTCTAAGTGTACCATAATTATTAGAAACATAGATATCACCAGAGGCAGTGATAGCACTTTGATATTTACCATTACTAGAAATAGAAACGGCTAACCAATTATCTTGTTTACTTATCGGAGTACCATCTTGGTCGACATTAGAAGTAATTGACCATGATTTACCAAAATTAGTATAGTTTTCTAGGGTAGTATCTGATAATACTAATAAAATAGGAACAGTAGTGGTTTGTGTAATATTTGTAGTACTCCAAGTAGTGGTTCTCTTGACATAACCTCTTGTCCAATTTAATTTATCACGAATCGTATTTAAGAAAGTAGGCCCCACGTTATTAATGGGTAATAACGTTTCTGCCTGTATGTCTACCGATAATGTAATAGTAAAACCTTCGGGGATAAATACTAAATCACCTGCCACAAAACCATCAACGATACCATAGTTATGTTTACTAGGGTCTCTATTTCTGAAAATATTACTATCTATCGCCCACTCGAGCGTTTTATTAATATCATAAATATGTACATCACCAGATAAATCAGATACAAAACTACCGGTCATCGTGAAAGAAGACGAATTAATAATTTGTATGTAAGCACTCGCATCGAAGACACCCGTACCATTGATTTCAAATTCATTAGCGTTTGCAAATAAAGATGCAAAACCACCAGGGTCACCGAAATAACTATGTACAGTATATTTAAAATCAGCATATAATTGTTTTAATCTACCTACTGAAAGGATACTATCGTAACTGATACCATTTGAAAATTCACACGCACATATTTTTAAACTATCGTGACCGAGCATTTCAGTGATTGGATTATACCAAGCTTCGACTACTCTTATATTCGAAGAATCCTTTAATATACCAATTTTTTTATTTAAAGTACGAGCACTAAATTGTACTTGAATAGCATCAGTAACGTCATACTTATCCAATACATCTGGCTTATGTAATTCAAGTTGACTAAAACCTTGTTGTACAATAAATCCACCACTGGCTCCAAACGCATAACAATTACCTGAATAAGTACCATTCGTGTTACGACTATTTGGTGTAATATAATAAGCCATTTTAAATATTTTCTAACTGTAATATACCTATAAAATAATTATGATAATAATATTTTTATTATTGAAAATATTATTTATAGTACTAAATTAGTGACTTAGTCCAATACATATATTAAGTAGAGCCTTAAATATCTGGGTGTTGATAAGGAGTTCCATCGTCTGGGTCAGTAGTACTATTCGTAATAGGAGCAGATGAAACTGTTGGATTTATATTATTCGTACTATCGGCAATACCAGTAGCGTGTCTATAATTATATTGCATATAATGTCGAATAGGTAAATCAGAACTAGTATATTGAGCACTATAATTAGAAATAGTGGTAGTTATTTCATTTGTTTCTGGGTCACGATAATAAATAATATTACCACTGGAATCCACATTGAATCTATCTCTAGGTATATTAGAAACGGGATATACACGTGCTGAGTTAGTAGATAAATTATCTAATTTGATTAATAGAGGTGCTGTTAATGTTCTATCGATATTGGTAGCACTAGCGCTGGATGTTTCGGAAAAGTAATATTTACTAGTAGTATCACCCATACTAGATACAGTAGTTTTTTGAATCAAGTCGAGAACATTGGTAGCTCCAATATTATTAGTTGGATTAAATATTTCCGATTCAATATCTAAATGTAATTTTACAGTAGTACCGGCGGGGATAAAAATCATATCACCCGCAACAAACCCATCGGCCATACCATAGTTCGATTTCCACATAGGTTGTAAATCACTAGCAATGTTCCCACATAAATCAGATGCAGTTTGATTACCAGGGTCACTAATATTACCAACGATAGTAGAAAGGTTTTCTGAATCACCATTTACTACAATAGGTGTAACAGTTGCAGGTTTTCTATTATTGAATACATTTGCATCAATTGCATATCTTAATAAACTATTAATATTGGAAATCGTAATATTACCGGTTAATAGCTTCACATTTTCGCCACTTACATCATATCCTAAATTACTACCATCAATACCATAATTCGGATAGCTTCCATCTGCACTATTATAAGGATTCAGTAAGTTAATAAACGAATTATAGTCAAAAACACCTTTATTGATATCAAATTCACTTGCGGATGCAAATAAGGAAGAGAAACCACCAGCGTAACCAAAATATGTATTGACAAATTCAATATAATCACTATACATTGTACTATATCTACCAACTGAAATGACTTGTGCTGATGTCATACCATCAACAAATTCATTAGCGGATATACTAATTTCATCAATTGAAAATCTATCGGTATACGTATTCAAAGAAGAGTCTGTCACATAGAAATTATTATCATCTTTCAATAGACCAAGTTTTTGATTAAATGTACGAACATCGAAACGAACTTGTAGTGCAGTAGTTACATCATATTGTGATAATTGTGCTTGTTCATAAAGCTTAATTGTATTGAAACACTGGTCCATAGTGAAACCACCTGTAGCATAGAAAGCATAGACATTACCTATATAAGCTTCGTGTATTGCATTGTTTGATGGGTCTCTGTTAATATCATTTACTAAACTAGTTAAATTACTTAATGTTGTCATTACAATATATAATTACAATATATTAACAGAAAAACATAAATTATAAATCATAAATCATAAAGCATTTTTAAATTCAGGCAAAACGAAAAATTAGAATTATTCATATTTAGAATTTTACCATATTCATCTACAATTTGTATTTTTAATCTTTGTATATCCACTGGTCCAAAATATTTTCTAGGTTCCGATGTAATATTAAAATCATTACCCATAATAATACTAAAATAAGAACCTTTGATTGCAATTCTTGCTAAAATATTTGGATTTAAAACAGACTTATTAAAAACACTAATGAAATGATTATTAGCACTTTTATTAAAATCATCCACGATTAAATAGACATATCTTACATTCGAAGGTTCCACGATCGTATCCGCCGTATAAGAAGTAGAATCATTATATAATGATTTTTGAAATCCTAAATTCCACCCCAATTTAGTAGTGAGTGGAACATTATCAACTTCACCATTTTTCCCTCTCGTAAAATCGAGAATAATATAGTTTATCTTACTAGCATGGGTACCTTCAGGATATATAGTAACTTTACCAGAACCAGAACCATTGGTGGTAACATCAAGTAATAATTGTATATAAGAAAAAATATTATTGGGTTGTGTCATATTATTATTACCATCTATCGGTCGTAATTGAGAATTCAATGATTCAATAACATCACTTGAATTATAATTACCATCAGCAATATAATAAGTACCAGATGCATCTAATACTAAACCTGAATCATCCAATGCATTATAATTGACTTGTATATAAATAAAATTATTACCGAGTTCTTGTGATATACCATAAAAAGTAACCGGAAATTCCAATGCCGCCAACTGCATCGAAACGACTTTACTGAATTTCATCGGTAGATTGATAGTAAAATCCGTACATTTGGTAGTATAAATATTATCACGAAACCGAGTATCAATATTTAAACACTTGGTAACAACACGCGTACTTAATGGATTCATAGTACCCGGAAAGAACTCACTATTTTGAGTATTAATATATTGGGTATCAGTACGAATGGTAAGTTCTCCATTTCTAGATGGTATTTCAGCGGAAAGAGGAGTATCTAAGGTATCTAATTTATAATTTTTAGGAATTGTAGTGGGTTGTTTTTCGTCTGGCTTACATTTAACATATATTAACCAATCTTTCGCTAAGGATAAGAATTCGATTAAATCTCTTTTAAAACGTTTATTGATATGACCACTATTTAATAATTGTTCTCGAATTTCATATTCTCTTAATTCAATATCAGATGCAGTATATTTTGAACGAGGTTTGAATCTAAAAAATTTTTCGATATCTTTGATAGTATAATTACCAATATCTAAATCTAAGTTCTCCATTTACTATGAAATCATATTTTTTATTCATTGATTTCACGATGAATAAATAATATATATCTGTTATATATAATGTCAATTGTAACTTTAAAACGAAAAACCCAAACCCAATATAATAATATGAGTGTAGGTGAAAAGCAGTTTTCATTAAATGGTACTCATCGTAACCAAGGATTCGTTGGACAAACATCTTTATCTCGTTCTTTACCTAGAAGTTTGATGAAAGGAAATACTTTAAGAGGACATGGTGGTTGCTGTGGAACCTATTTAATTAAACCTATCGTACAAAGTGCAGTAAAAACCACTGAAGATAGTTCTATAGTAAAATCATCGGTAATAAATACTCAAGGATTGATAGATACCAAATATCGCTGGATAAGACGTCCTCAACCATTTTCGTCGACAAAACCTGATAATACTTCAAATAATAATACTCAAGAAAGTTATATCGAAAAACTTGCTAAACAAGCAATTAATGAATCACTTGAAGAATGTGATAGAAGTCGAACCACTAATTGCTGTAATATACCCAGAGCCGGGAAACCCAAAATATTCAACTTCACCAAACCTCTTAGTTCATATGTACCAATTTCGAGTGGAGAACATATTCGAAATATTATTGTACCTTGTGAAAAAAATGATGAGGTCAGTATGAGAACTACAAACTTATCAGTATTACCAGGTAATGGTAAAACATATTAGGTCTATGTCTGAAAAAATTGATTTGAAAATAATATAATGAAACTATTATATTATTTACATAACAACAATGGATAAGGAATTAAATCATTTATTAGAATTATATTTAGAAACATTATCTGAAAAGGAGATGAAAGCTTATTCGATAGCCAAATCACATCTTGGAACATCATTTCAACTAAAAAAAAGTGTTGGATTTTTAAAATGGAAAGCAATGAAACAAAGTATCTAATGAGTTTTCATACTTTTTTTGAAATCTCGGTAACTAAATACCTGCTTTTGGACAGAACTATTTTCAAATAAATCATTGGCTAATTGTGATTCGAATACGGGGGCTGTTTTTTTCTTGAATGGTTGCTGTAATAATTTAAAATTACATATTTTACCCAAATTAATAAATCGATTACGTTCTTTTTGTTTTTCTGCATCTTTTTTATTCTCAGTTACTTTGGATGATACTTTATTATAATTTTTAAATTTGGCGAATGGCCCTGATTTTATTTTTTCTATATTCTCCTTTTCATTCTTTGTTTCCTTGGTAGTTTCCAAAGGGTTTTCGGGTTTATCCTCTTCGAATAATTTCAATAATGGAGATGGTTTATCTTGTGGCACAATATGTTCATCCATAAAAAAATCTTGACATTGAAATACAACGACATATTTCATAGCCACTGCATTAATAATATCATAAGGTAAAGATTGGTCACAGTAATATGCAAATCCTAATTTATAGGGGTCATAAAACATAATGATATTACCTCGTGGGGTGGTTTCAAATAATATACGTGTTTTCCATTGCTTTTCTAATGGATTATTTACATCCGCCAACATTTCTTGAAATTGTTTTTTTGAATAATACACTGAATGAATATTAATATTCATAGTGATTTTTTTTGCATATTCAGGGTCAAATGTTTTTAAGAATTTTGTTTTATGTTTTTCTACGTATTTTTCAGTAATATCTTTGATTGTTTCTGTTTTTAACGGAGGTTTTTCGATTTCTTTTTGTGAGTATTTCTGCCATAATGTTTGTAGAATACATAGGAGTTTGAAATAAAATTCGATAATATAAGTGAAAAAAGTTTCCATTTATATTGTCAGTGAAAAAGTGTTTATATCCATTTTATTTATCAATGTTTTAAGCGTAATTAATTATGCGATGGCTTTTTCACCAAATGTTTTCCTTCCGCCACCTGTTGTCTTCGATATTCAAATAAGTCTTCCATTTCTTTTTCCAAAAAGGGTACTCGAATACGTTCATATGTTTTATATGGATTATCTGGATGTAAGCAAACCAAATATAATCCTGTTACTTTTTTATCATATTTATGTTCTAGAATTGTTTTATACGTATTTAATTGTAATGCATAATGCCAGAAATTGGTATCGGGTATATCTTTGATACATTCGGTACTGGCTGTTTTACCATATAGATTTTCATTTACGATTTCTTGACATCTTTTCCAATCATAAATTTGTATGGTTCCATCAGGGTTCTCGAAAACCATATCAATAGACCCCGATAATTTTAATTCTTCATAATAAACCATCCATTCTGTACGATAGGGTTTTAATTCGGGAAAATCCGCATCGAATTTTAAAAACCATTCGAATTCTATGGAATCATTTTCGACTTCCATATAATTATAATAACATTCGATATCAAAATGCATTTTGGTACCAGCAAAAGAAGACGAATCACGTTTTTTATCCCATTGAGCTTTGATTTGTGATTTGGTCATTCCATAATATTTATAGGTGGGGTCTAACATTTTTTTACTTTTTAACATATTATCGATGATTTCATCGGCATTAAAATCACCGAAATGTGAATGATTAAAGGTGGTGACTGAAGTATATCCTTGCTCACCATGGACAGTATATATATGTGGTCCTTCATCAAATTCGATGAATTGGTCACGTAGATGGGCATTTAATTTTGCTAAGTAATCGGGTGGTGTTTTTTTATCGGTTGTCGTCATTTGTTTGTTGATTATTATTGATATAATAAAAGAAAAGTAAATCAATTTTTCCAATAAAAAATACATAATAACATCATCAACATAATTGCTTATGACTTTGTTTAATGGATTTAATAATATGTTGTTTCACCCGTTGATTACGTACTTCTTCCGTGATACGTTTATCACCCAATGTTCTTTTGAAATATAATACATACGTATCATTCATTTTTTCATTGGTTTGAATCATTATTTCATTTTCTTTGAACCATTTTTGGAATTCCGCCAAGAATTTATTACAAACAATTGTAATCCATTTATCCAAATCCGCATTCGATAATAACAACCATTTTGTTTCCTTATCTTCATTCGTATAATCGATATCATAAACATAAAACAAATTTTGTTTTTGACAAAAGACTCGTATCGGTAAATAGTAAGAATCTTTTAATGAAACATCATTGATTCCATTATCTAATAATTCTATAATACCAGTAATTAAATCTTGACGAAAAACGGTTTGAATCGATTTATCATATTGTAATGTTTGTATCCATTTTTGAAAAGTCATGGATGGAAATATTTCAGATTCGTTATTTAACCAGTCTAATACATCTATTTTTCTTTTCAATACCATACCATTTTTCAATGAACTATTTTCTTTTTCTAGTAGATTGACACGATTTTCAAGTTGGTCTAATCTATCGAGAATATCCAATAGAGAATGATTCATTTGGTTTCTTTTATCTACCATTATAATATAGATATCAATTTTTCAATTTTTTATGACACTTATATTAACAATGAACGGAACGAATAATAAAACGAATTTAGATAGAAATAAACCACTAAGAACGCCGATAGATAATCATAAAAATATGAACTTACCGAAAGTAGTAGACCCACCCATCAATACAAATATTCCCAAACAAGTACCAATGCTAACCAGAGATGAATTTATGAAAGTACCGAAGATTATCACCACATATGGAATGATTGGACAATTACAAAATACGAGAAGTTGTTCATCTTGTGGTAAATAATAAACAAAAAAAATAAATTTATATAATATAAATGAGTAAATATATGGATAATAAAGAATTATTTATGGGGCCTAAAACGACCCAATACGGAAGTCATATGGTAATGACGGATGTAGTAAAATCCACCAAAACCAAATATATCAATATTGATACTAGATTTAGAGACGAATATAACTCTAGCCAACTTATTAATTATAATATCACATTACCGGAACGAATTAATGACGTAAGATGTATATCGGTAACAAATGTAGAAATACCATTAACGATGTATAATATTTCTGCGAGTCTTGCTAATAATGTGTTTTATATATCGAAATCTGGAACTACGTTATTATTAACAGTAAGTGATAATAATTATACCATAACCAGTTTAGTAACTGCTATCAATAGTCAATTATCTACCACATTTGCAAGTGATATCAGTTTGAATGTAGATACAAATCATAAATGTTATTTTGATTCAAGTAATAATTATAGTTATACTATAGATTTTGCAGTAGATTCAAACGGAAATTCGGATAAATATAATTTAAAAAATAAATTAGGATGGGTATTAGGTTTCCGTGATACATCTTATAGTTTTTCTACGAGTAAATTAACATCAGAAGCAGTATATGATGTAACCGGACCAAAGTATTTATATTTGGCGGTAGATGAATTTACCAAAGGAAATCAATCATCTTTTATATCACCCTTACCTCGTTCTTTGATAAATAAGAATATATTGGCACGTATTGCATTGAATAATGCCATATATGGTTTTGGAAATATGTATGAAGTAAATCGATTTAGTGGTGCGTTAGTGAGTGATACCCGAAGTTACACCGGTAAAGCAGATTTACAAAAGTTAAATATTCAATTATTAAATGAGTTTGGTAATCCTGTCAATCTGAATGGATTAGATATATCGTTATGTTTAGAAGTAGAACACGAATAATGTAGTATGATAATATCATAGTAAATTATTTATAGGGAAGTATTATGGTTTACAAGCAGTTTTTTTAGTAGCTTGTGTTGCGCAACAAGTTTGATTACTATATGCTGCTTTACTAGTGCAATCACTTATTTTTAGGGCACAAACAATTCCGGTACAAGATGCTGCCGCTGGAGTAGTAGGTGTAGTAGTTGTAGTTATAGGTGTACTGGTAGGTGTGGTTTTAGGTGTACTGGTAGGTATGGTTGTAGTTACCGCATCTGAACAGTTAAGTGTAACATTACCGTTAGCGTCTGTACTACTAGTACCTTTAGTACCTGCTTGACAGCTTAAGGTAGTTGTAGCACCTTCAACTGTAGTAACACTACCAAAATAGATACTAATAATACTGACAACAATTAATATAACAGCCAAAAAAATAAATTTTCTACTAAATTTCATTATTATATAATATATAAACAAAATTGATTTGAAATATAAGTTAATAATTCTAAATAAAACATAAAATGAATATAAATAATTTATCACCAGAACAAAAATACGCATTAGAAAAATTTAAACGAGGTGAAAATCTATTTATAACTGGACCAGGAGGTACAGGAAAAACTACACTTATTAAATATTTAATACAATATGCAGAATCAGTGAAAAAACCAATTAAAGTATGTGCATTAACTGGATGTGCTGCCGTATTACTAAATTGTAATGCGAGAACCATACATTCGTGGTCTGGTATTCGTTTAGCGCGTGGTTCAAAAGATAAGATAATAGAATCGGTACTAAAAAACAAACGACAAACGATGAACTGGAAAAAAGTGAAAATATTAATTGTCGATGAAATAAGTATGATGTCGAGAAAAATATTTGAAATATTGAATGATATAGGTAAAGCGATAAGAAAATGTTCTGAACCATTTGGTGGAATTCAAGTGATTTTCACGGGAGATTTCTTTCAATTACCACCGGTAGGAACAATGGGAGAACCAGAAACCGAAGAATTTTGTTTTGAGTCGATGGAATGGTCCAGGACATTTAAATCGGAAAACCATATTGAATTGGAAACTATATTCAGACAGACGGATAAATTATATATTGAAATATTATCCGAAATACGAAAGGGCGAGTTGTCGGATAAAAACATCGAAGTTCTCGAAAAATATGTAAAACGAAAATATGACAATACAAAAATAGCTGAACCAACAAAATTATTTCCGATACGTGCGAAAGTGGATTATGTAAATTCGACAATGTTTGATATGCTGAATGAAGATGAATATCAATTTGAATATAGTATAAAAACGGATTGTAAATTGTTTATAGATAGTGGAAAACCATTTACATTGGAACAAACCATTAAATGTGATAAAATGACCAATCAAGAAAAAGATTATGAAATCGAAACCTTGGTGAATAATACACCGTGTGAAAAATACTTATCATTAAAAAAAGGTGCATCTGTATTATGTACTGTAAATATAGATGTGGAAAATTCGATATGTAATGGGTCGCAGGGGGTTATTTTGGATATAGAAGAAAATGGAAATAATACGATTATTCGAGTGAAATTTTCGAATGGACTAATAAAAACAATTGAGCCACATTATTGGCAGTCGGAAGAATTTCCTTGTATAGCGATAAAGCAGTATCCACTAATACTTGCGTGGGCAATGACGATACATAAGATACAAGGAGCCACATTGGATATGGCGGAGATAGATATAGGACAAACAGTATTTGAATATGGACAGACATATGTAGCATTATCTAGGATAAAAACATTAGACGGATTATATTTATCGGCATTTAATCCACACCGAATACGTACAAATCCAAAAGTAATAGAGTTTTATAAGACCATACCAAACGTGGATTATAGTAAAACATTCGAAAAAGAACCAATCGATTTCAAGGAATATGAATTGACGGAAGAAACATTTATATCGAATAATAAAAACATAAAAATAATAAAATTATAATATAAATATATATTAGAAATGGTAGCATCGAGTATTTTACCAGTAACCATACAGAATGATAAACTCTATTTTTTATTCGGAAAAGAGAACCCGATGGAAGATTCAGCAAAAGGATGGTCAGATTTTGGCGGAAGAGTCGAAAACAAAGAATCATTATTTGAAACAGCATTAAGAGAGGGAAGTGAAGAATTATCAGGCTTTTTAGGTAATTCGAAAGTAATGAAGAAGATGATAAAAAAGAATGGCGGAATCTATAAAATGCAAAATAATACTTATCATATACATATATTTTATTTTCCATATGATGAGAACCTACCAAAATATTATAATCAAAATCATTTATTTTTATGGAATAAAATGGATAAGAATGTTCTCAATGATTCCAAATTATTTGAGAAAATCGAAATAGGATGGTTCTCGATAGAGGATATGAAGAGAAGACGTAGTGAATTTCGTGGGTTTTATCAAGAAATAACAGATAAAATTATAGGAGATATCGAGAACATTGAGAAATTTATTAGAAAAAATATAAATACAAATAGAAAAACACAAAAAAATAGAAAGGTTCTCGAATAAGCCGAATGTGTAAAAAATTTTATAAATACAATATATAAAATGTTTTATCAATTATTAGCAAACATATTACCACCAAGTAACCAAAGCTTCGTTAAAATAGAAAAACACCAACGATTTATAAATGGAAAAAAAGTAGATGATTATCAGATGGTAGAAAAAATGGATGATGGAACTATAGAAATACAAGGAAAACATAATAATAAGAGATTTTCAATGAAGAATAAGATACCAAAATTTAGAAACAAACATCACGTAAGATTCAATATCGATAAAAATAAAATTAGAAAACCAATAAAGATAAAGAGAACCTTAACACCCTTTATACCAAAGAATAAAACAGTAAAAGAGAAAAGAGATATTATAGAAAAAGTAAGTGAAAAGAATAGAAGGAAAACAAAGAAGAACGTAATACTAGATAAAAAAAAATAGTCGGTAATTTTATATATATTAATAAATAAAGCCAATGTCAAATCAAAATTGGCGACAATATGGTGGAATACGTAAACAAGATACATTACATAATTTAACTATAGGCACATTGGTTGCAGATAAAGTATTATTACGTGAATCATATGCAGGTGCCTATGAAATACACGGAACTATTATAGTAGATGCAGATGTAAATGTATATGGTAATGTGAATTCAAGAAGTTCAATACACAGTTTATTCGATTTATTTGTAGGTCAAAATGCATATGTGAATAATAAATTATTTTTTGGTAGAGGCAATGATATATATAATAGTTTATTTGATGTTAATACGAATTATGGCTTATCTCTTACCGATAACACATATACCTATTTATATGGTAATTCTAGTGGTATAGTAATAAACGATACTACTCCGACTGCTGTATTTGATGTGAATGGTATTAACAATCCAAATGTAATGGTAGTTCGTGCGAATACAACGAGTATAAAAAATGTGATAACACAAAATAAAAATAATAAGGGAATTACCGTTACATCTGGTGATGGTGCAGGGTCTATCAATTTTTTTAATAATGGTACTATAATAAATAATAATGCCGATTCTAATATTCAAAGCGCTAATGGAAAAATTACGATAACCAGTAATGAAAATATATTAACAACTGGTGGAAATACTACGATAAATACGAATGTAATGAATATATTAGCAAGTCAAAATATTAATATTTCAACATCAAAACAAACGAATATAACATCTTTAACTAGTACAAATATAATATCTAGATTATTAATATCAAATCGTAATACACCATCAAATATATTGAATGAAAGTACAATAATATATGATATATCAAATGGAAATTATTTATATGATAATTATGAAACTACCATAGGTAAAACTGGTAATGCATTGACACTTGTATCAAATGATAATAGTTCGAATACATTTATGAATATAACAACCCTAAATAAAAGAGGATTATCGATAGGCGGGGGAGTACAACCAAACGATTTACTACGGTCAATGGGTACAGTGGGTTTAATGGATATATCTGGTAATTATAAACCAAATTATGTTATTACGAGTGGTACTGATAAAACGAAATATTATTCAACTCTGGGAATCAATACATATATACCAAGAACAGAGAATTATATAATGGATATTAACGGTCCAACCCATATAAGTAATGGTGAAATAAACAAAATGGTAGAATATTCATTTGAGATAACGAAAATAAGTTATTCGAAAATAAATAGAAATTATGGAATTGCAACTGGTTCATCAGATTCATCATCGTCACCATATAGACAATTTATAGCATACACACAAGATGGTGGTATAAATTGGAATTTATCACGCATTGATTCATATAGTGATTTGGAATCTTTAACTCGTTATATTACAAGTAATTTATATGATAATAAAATAGCGGTATTGGCTACATCAAACAACTTTGTTTATTTTTCAATAAATGGTGGTATAAATTGGAAATTATTTTATTTTTCTACATCTAATAATGTATCAATAGTACGAAATATCACATCAGTCTACATCGTACCAATTACCAGTGGAACATATAGAAGAACATTTATGATATATGGTAATACAATATTGTATTTTGATGCAGATTATAATTATTTAAATACTATATCAGAACCAACGATAAATGAATATTATCCTGTTAATTCATCAATAACAGGAATAACTGCATTGGACGGTTATGGTAATTATGTATATATAATAGGTAATGGCATACAAAAGGTTCAAGCATCAACTGATGTAACAACTCCTTATAATTTAATAACTATATACACTATAAATACCGGTTTTACATATTATGGTATATATGCCTATAATGATAACTTTGTAGTAGCAGTAGGTATAAATGTTATATCTTATACTACGAATGGAGTAAACTGGACGAATATAAATACAACGACAATGCTTGGTACAACTATGACATTACGAAATATACATATATATGATATAAATTATTTAATAGCAGTAGGTGACGGTGGTATTTTCATATATAGTATAGATGGTGGTAAAAATTGGAAAATTGTGCCTGATTCAATATTAAATGCTGGAGGAACCGCGAGAACAATAAATAATACAAATAATTTTTTAAGAAGTGCTTATATGTTAGATTTAAATACCATTATAATAGCTTCTGTAAAAGATAAATTTATAGAAACGATAACAAATAATCAAATCAAGATAACTAAGGGTTTAACTAAGATATATTATTGTCATTTACCAAATTTATTTAATCGTATAAATAATAATTTATTCGATGTCAGTGGTAATATGGAAATTTCTGGAGATATCAATATAAATGATGGTGGTAAATTAATGACAAATAATTCAACATTTTATTTATTAAATGAGAACGCTCAATCTATTTATTTTGGTGGAAATGCATCGAACATATACATAGGTAATACACAAAATAGTACAACATATTTTGGTCAAAAGATTGATGTATCAGATAACGTAGTATTAAGAAACGCATTGAATACATTTGGTGATGTCTCATTAAATTCGCGATTGTTTATAGGAAAAGATGTATCGATGAATTCAAATTTATATATAGCAGGTAAAACAACATTAAATGATGACGTATCAATGAATAAAAAATTATTGGTATCAGGAGATGTTTCATTGAATGGTAACTTTACTGTGGGTGGAAAAATAAATTTGTCAGGTGATGTATCATTAAATAATCGTTTATATTTGTCGTCAGATGCATCATTTAATGCGAATTTATACATAAAAAATAATTCATACACCCAAGGTTCTTCTATTATTATTGGTGATACTTCACTGAATAGTCGTTTATTTGTCGTTTCAGATGTATCATTAAACCGTCGTTTATTTGTAGGTGGCGATACTTCATTAAATGGTAATCTTTATGTAGCCAAAGATTTGAAAGTATTTGGTAATTTATCAGTACAACAATATGCTACCAATCTTACTGTATATACGGTGAGTTATGAATTCATTGTAGCAGAAGATATGTCATTAAATGGTAGATTATTTATAACATCGGATGCATCATTAACTGGTAATTTTTATACAGGAGGTAAAGCCATTATAATGGGTGATACATCGATGAATAATAGATTGAATATTGGAGGAGACACTTCAATGAATGCAAATTTATATATAAAAGGTAAAACCATTAATACGGGTGATCTGAATTTAAAGAATAGATTATTTGTAACAGGAAATAGTTATTTATATGGAAATACCTATTTGGCTGGTTATACAATAATGGATAGTGATGTAACCATGAATTCCTCATTATATATATTAGGGAACACAACATTAAATGGATTAACTAATATGAATGATAAATTATATGTAAGTAATGATGCGAGTTTTGGACAAAGATTATTTATATTAGGAGATGCGTCCATGTTATCGAGTTTATACATAGATAATGATTTGATAGTAAATAATCGTTTATATTTAAACGGCGATGCTAATTTAAAATCTAATTTGATACTCACCGGTGATGCTTCAATCAATTCAAATTTATCATTGGCGGGTAGTAGTTCAATAAATTCGGCATTGACTGTAGGTGGATATACAAATTTAAAAGGGAAATTAAATGTAATAGGCGACGCATCATTTCAAGGTTATTTGACTGCTAAGTTTGCTGATGGAACCATTCCATTTTCTGCATTACAGGGTGGTTTATCATTTGCTAGTGGTAATTTTAAGTCTGATATAGCAGGTACCGGAAATTTAACAGTAGGTGGAACTTCAACATTTGGTACAGTTAGTAGTGGAGGAGATATAAATGCTTATGGTAATGCATATTTTAATAAATATTTAACTGTAGGGCAATATGGAACTGCATATGTTCAAGGTACATTAATTGTAGACGGTACCGTTCAATTTAATTCAGGCATTGCATTATCTGGTAATTCAGTATTGAATAATGCTATAATAGCTGGTGATGCCAAGATGAGTAGTCGTTTATTCGTAAATGGTGATGCTTCTTTCAATTCTAAATTACAAGTTTCAGACACAATCATTGCTATGAATGATATATCTATAAATAATCGCGTATTTGTACAAAATGATGCTTCTTTCAACTCGAATTTGTCGGTAGCAAAAACAATCATTGCATTATCTGATGTATCCATCAATCGTAGATTATTCGTACAAAACGACGCTTCATTTATTTCGAATATCGCAGTGGCGAAAACCATCATTGGATTAAATGATGCCTCCATTAATGGTAGATTATTCATACAAAAAGATGCATCGTTCATTTCGAATATCGCAGTGGCAAGAACCATTATTGGATTAAATGATGCCTCCATCAATGGTAGATTATTCGTACAAAATGATGCATCGTTCAATTCGAACATAGCAGTGGCGAAAACCATCATTGCATTGACGGACATTTCTATAAATGACCATTTATTTGTACAAAATGATGCATCGTTTATTTCGAACATAGCAGTAGCAAAAACCATCATTGGATTAAATGATGCTTCTATCAATGGACGTTTATTCATACAAAATGATGCATTGTTTATTTCGAATCTGTCGGTGACGAAAACGATTATTGCAATCAATGATGTATCAGTCAATGGAAGATTATTTATAAACGGAGATACAACAATGAATGGAAATTTGACGGTAACAAACAAAATAGTGGGTATAGCAGATGCATCATTTAATTCGAATATTGTAGTAGCAAAAACGATTATAGCATTGACCGATATATCGGTAAATAATAATTTATATGTACAAAAAGATACATCTATGAATGGTAATTTGGCGGTAGCAAAAACCATCATTGCATTGACTGACGTATCCATTAATAGTAGATTATTTGTTAGAGGTGATTCTTCGTTTAATGGTAATATTACAGTTTTAAATACTATGATAGCCAATACACTTGTTTCTACGATAGACGCCTCGATAAATAACAATTTATATGTACAAAATGATACATCCCTGTATGGAAATTTGTCCGTATCAAAAAGATTCATATCATTAGTAGATGCATCCATTAATAGTAGGTTATTTGTAGGTGGTGATACATCGATGAATGGAAATTTGGCGGTAGCAAAAAGGTTCATAGCATTAATAGATGCATCGGTGAATAGACGATTGTTTGTGAACGGTGATACATCATTAAATGGTAATTTGACAGTAGCAAAAAAAATAGTGGGAATTTCAGATATATCATTAAATGGTAATTTGGTAGTAGGTAAAGATTTAACTATATATGGTAATTTATCTGTATATCAATATTCCAGCGAGCAAATTATTAACACCACTACTACGAATTATCAATTGATAATAGCGGAAGATATGTCATTAAACGGAAGATTGTTTTTAACTGGTGATTTATCTGCTAATTCCCGTCTAGTTGTAGGTAATGATGCTTCTATAAATGGAGTATTAATGGTAGCTAAAAGAATCATAGGTTTGACCGATGCATCTATAAATGGGCGTTTAATGGTATTTGGTGATTCTTCTTTTAATGGAAATTTACACGCCAAAACACAATCGACTAGTGATAATTCGACCAGAGTAGCAACCACTGCATTCATAAAAAATCTGAATTACTTATCTTCTACTTCAGATACTACTTTTCAATCGAATCTAACATTAAATAAAAGTTTGATAGTAGCGAATGATATATCATTAAATGGAAATATTGTTATAGACAAAAATGTAACAATAAAAGGTTGTTTATACGCAAACCTCGCGGTAGGCTCAGTATCAGCAGTTGATGTATATGGTGCAGTTACAACAAATACTGACCAACTAATAACTGGATATAAAACAATAGATAATGACTTAACTATAAATAAAAATCTTTTCGTATATAGAGATGTATCGATGGCTGGAAATGTATATGTATATGGTAATGGTGTAGTAATTAATACAACATTATATACAGAAAATGCTTCTGAATTCAATGATAATGTCTATATGAATTACGATTTAATATTAGCAGGTGATGCAAGTATGAATGGACACTTATTTGTAAAAAGTGATGCGTCGTTGAATGGGCGTTTGTTTGTGAATGGTGACGCATCGATGAATGGACAATTATTTGTAAACAGTGATGTATCGATGAATGGGCGTTTGTATGTAAAAGGTGATGTATCGATGGGTGGATATTTATATGCAAATTATCCATCTAAATCGATACCTACTACTGCCTTGACCGGTAGTATTAGTAGTGTTTTTACTACAGATATATCTACGAATGCACGTTTATATGTGGGTAGTGATACTTCATTAAATAGTTCATTGTATGTGAAAAAAAACATAACTGTTGATAATTCATTGAATGTTGGTGGAGATTTATCATTGAATGGAATATTAAGTGTCGATGGTGAAGTTGGATTTACAAAAACTTTATGGGTAGGTAATAATGTTCAATTTGATGCAGGATTAACTGTTTCCAATGATATTGTGGCGAAAAAACGATTATTATTAACTGGTGATGCATCGTTAAATAAAAGGTTGATTGTACAGGGTGATACATCACTGAATCAACGATTATATGTATTGGGAGACACATCGTTTGGAGGAAAGCTGTTTGTATCGGGAGATGTATCGATGGGAGGATATTTATATACAAATTATAAGACTGATTCCATTCCTACATCAGCGATTGTTGGTGGTGTACCATCAAGATTATATATAACTGATATATCAACAAATTGTAGATTATATGTAAATGGAGACGTATCATTCAATAATCGTTTATATGTTGGTGGAGATGTATCATTGAATTCAGAATTATATGTATATGGTGATACAAAATTGGATAATTCGTTATATGTAACTAAATCCACGGAATTAGATGGTACACTGTTGGTTAGAAATGATGCTTTATTTGATAGCACATTAACTGTGTCGAATGATATGGTGGTAAGAAAACGTTTGTTTATAGGAAAAGATGCATCCTTTAATTCAAATATATATGTGGCTAATACAATTATTGGTAATTCTGATTTATCGTTGAATGGAATATTAAGTGTCGATGGTGAAGTTGGGTTTACAAATACATTATGGGTAGGAAATAACGCCCACTTTGCTGCGGGATTACAAGTTTCAAATGATATTAGTGGTGGAAATAGATTATTATTGAACGGAGATGCGTCATTGAATAATAGATTATTTGTAAATGGTGATGCATTTTATAAAGGTAATGTGAATATTAATAAAGATTTAAATTTAACTGGAAATTTGAATATAAAACAATATACTACAAATTTAACACTTTATACTGTTAGTTATGAGTTCATAGTAGCAGAAGATATGTCATTAAATGGAAGACTGTATTTATACGGAGATGCTTCTATGAATAATCGTTTATATGTGGCCGGAGATACATCATTTAATAGTTCATTGTATGTAAAAAAGAATATAACTATTGATAATTCATTAAATGTTGGTGGAGATTTATCATTGAATGGAATATTAAGCGTGAATGGTGAAGTTGGGTTTACAAAAACTCTATGGGTTGGAGATAACGCTTATTTTGCAGCCGGATTAACTGTTTCGAATGATTTGGTTAGCAAAAATCGGTTATTATTAAGTGGTGATGCGTCATTGAATAAAAGGTTGATTGTACAGGGTGATGTATCATTGAATCGGCGATTATATGTATTGGGAGATACATCATTGAATGGAAAATTATTTGTTTCTGGAGATGTATCTATGAATGGATATTTATATGCTAATTATCCAGCTGCATCTATACCAGCTAATGCAATAAAAGGAGGCGTTACTACAGATTTGTATAATATTGATATATCGACCAATTGTAGATTATATGTAAATGGAGATGTTTCGATGAATAAAAGATTATACGTAAAAGATGATGCATCCTTTGGAGGACAAATATTTGTTTCTGGAGATGTATCTATGAATGGGGGATTAAGTGTATCAAAAGCATCCGGATTCACGAGTACATTGTATGTTGGAGATAATGCCTATTTTGCAACCGGATTAACAGTAATAAATGATATAAGTGGTTCAAACCGATTATTAATAAAAGGCGATGCATCGTTGAATAGTCGTTTAATAGTTCAAGGAGATACTTCTTTGAATCGGCGATTATATGTATTGGGAGATACATCATTGAATGGAAAATTATTTGTTTCTGGAGATGTATCTATGAATGGATATTTATATGCTAATTATCCAGCTGCATCTATACCAGCGAATGCAATAAAAGGAGGCGTTACTACAGATTTGTATAATATTGATATATCGACCAATTGTAGATTATATATAAACGGAGATGTTTCGATGAATAAAAGATTATATGTAAAAGATGATGCATCCTTTGGAGGACAAATATTTGTATCGGGAGATGTTTCGATGAATGGAGGATTAAGTGTATCAAAAGCATCCGGATTCACGAGTACTTTATATATAGGTGATACGGGTTATTTTGCAACTGGTTTAACTGTAATAAATGATATAAGTGGTTCAAACCGATTATTAATAAAAGGCGATGCATCGTTGAATAGTCGTTTAATAGTTCAAGGAGATGCCTCATTGAATCAACGATTGTATTTATTAGGTGATGCTTCCTTCGGCGGAAGGTTGTTTGTTCAAGGAGATGTCTCGTTAAATGGATATTTATATGCAAATTATAAATCAAATTCTATACCATCA
>Ga0114960_10000187_pt1 | contig 49013 bp, 40 predicted proteins | sample C_130625_MF_Meta_FD_92637 | JGI IMG/M metagenome (GOLD analysis project Ga0114960, IMG submission 92637) | Freshwater microbial communities from Lake Croche, Canada to study carbon cycling - C_130625_MF_MetaG | ecosystem: Environmental > Aquatic > Freshwater > Lake | place: Lake Croche, Canada...
CAACCAAAGGGTGTGATGTGGCGACAGGACGATCTGTTCTGCGTATTGAATCGGAGCGCCACCATTAAGTACCCCGAAGATGGGGCCATCGATGTTGTGCAATCGCTTCTGGAAGCTGCTGGAGATGAACGAGCTCGTGTCATTCCTGCTGCGCCACTGATGCACGGAACTGCTGCGTTCTCGGCCTTTGCCATTCTGGACTCGGGTGGTGCTGTTGTGCTTTGTGAAAGCACCAAGTTCGATCCCGAAGAACTTCTCGACACAATTGAGGCCCATGGCGTCACCGATCTCTCGATCGTTGGCGACGCGTTTGCCAAGCCATTGCTTGATGCGCTCAACGCGAATCCGAATCGCTGGGATATCTCTTCGCTCAAGGTGATGCTCTCCTCGGGTGTGATGTGGTCTGCTCCGGTGAAAGACGGTTTGATCGGCCACGCTCCAAATCTTCTGTGCGTGGACACTCTCGGTTCTTCTGAAGCGGTCGGGCTCGCTCGTTCGATTTCGTCCTCGCGTGGAACTGCAAAGACGGCAGGCTTCAAACTTGGGCCCGATGCACAAGTCATCCGCGACGACGGAACTGCCGTCACTCCCGGCTCGGGTGAAACCGGGCTCGTTGCCATCGCGGGTCGCGCTCCCATCGGGTATTTCAATGACCCGGAAAAGTCAGCCAAGACGTTTCGGGAAATTGGCGGGCGCCGCTGGACGACACCTGGCGACTACGCAACGGTCAACGAAGACGGAACCGTCACGCTTCTCGGTCGCGGATCCGGGTGCATCAATACTGGCGGGGAAAAGGTCTTTCCCGAAGAAGTCGAAGAGAGCCTCAAACTCCACCCATCGGTGCGAGACGCTGTCGTCATGGGCGCTCCCCACGAGCGATTTGGACAGCAGGTCATCGGCTTTGTCGAGGTAAATCCGGGGGCTGAGCTCGAAATCGACGATCTCAAGGCCTCTCTGCAAGATCGTCTCGCTGGCTACAAGGTTCCTCGCCATCTCGTGATCGTTGAGACAATAGGCCGAGCAGCGAACGGCAAAGTCGATCAAGCCCGCTGGAAATCCGAGGCAGAACGAATCGGAAGTGCATCGGCCTGAGGTCGTCTGTGAGACTGCTTCGGTGAGCGAGACAACTGCAACGTCACTACCGCCAGATGTTGAGAGTGTCGATCCTTCAGAGTCTGAGCCGGACAATCCAAGGCTAGATCGATGGATCAACAGGACGACCGTTCCACTTGATCTGATTGCACTTTGCACGATCTGGCTGACGGTCGTCCCGCTGGGCACGATTCACCGAGTCGCTCATCGTCCGCTCTTTTGGTACATCGGCCGCGTCGTTATCTCCGTGATCTACGGAATCGATATGGCAGTTCGTACGTACTTGTCCCGGCGTCGACTGCGTTATTTCACACATCATCCGGTTGGTGTGCTTGCGGTGATTCTACCGGTCATCAGATTGGTCTTCAGTTTGCGTTTGCTGAGGGCAATGTTCAAAAAGGGAAACACCCTTCATTTCCTTTTCGTGTCAGTTGTGTTGTTGTTCAATCTGATGATCATTGTGTGGGGCTTCGAGCGCTCTGCTCCCGATGCCAACATCACAACGATCGGAATCGCTGTTTGGTGGGGCTGCGTCACTGTCTTCACTGTGGGTTACGGCGACTACTACCCAGTCACGACAGCAGGTCGAATCGCCGCCGTCGGAATCATGGTGCTCGGTCTGACAACTGCAGCAGTCATTACTGCTCAGATCGCGTCGAGTTTCATGGACCAAGCACAGAGCAGACGGAACGCCACTTCAGGCCCTGAGGACGATTCAAACGAAGGTCGTCTGCGCCGCATCGAAGAAATGCTGAAGAAGCATTTCGAACCAACGGATGCGTCGTCTGATCAGACGTAGTCGCGGTGGCGCAGCCAGTTGATTGAGAGCCATCCCCAGATCGGCGGAAGGTAGGCGGTGAACATTCTCGCCGTGAAGGTCGCAGCAATTGCTTGCTGATCGGGGATACCAGCAGCGGTGAATCCTCCGATGAGGCCAGCTTCGATAACGCCGATTCCGCCGGGAACAGGAGCGATCCCTCCGAGAATCGAAGCAAGGGTGTTGATGATGATGAGTTGCATCAATCCCAGTGACTCGCCGTAGGCGTGAAGAGCAGCCCAGAGAACAAGCGCATAGAACACCTGTGAGAGCGCATTTCCCGCAAGCATCTGAAGCCCTTTCCGGGGGTTCTTCATGACGGCCGAAAGATTCTCCCGAGCTGCCCGAATCTGGGGGATGAGGAACTTCGTAATTCGGTGGCGCAGCCCAGGAATCGTGAAAACGATTGCAACGATGACGGCGAGAACAATTGCAGCAAGAAGGATTTTGCCGGAGAGTCCGCTCGCGCCGCCTGAACCGCCCTTGCTGAGAGAAAAAGCGCCCGCACCAAAGATGAGAGCGACGATGAGGAAGACAACTTCTGTGAAACCCGAGGCAACGGAATTGAGAAGGCTCGAGGTGACGGCGACCGCTGACTTCAGGCCTTGCTTCTGAAAGAACCGAACCTGCAGCGCGAATGTTGTGACACCGCCGCCGGCTAGGCCGGTGAACTTTGTGCCGATTTCGAGCATGACAACTGGGCGGAGCGGCAAAGGCTTGCTGACTGAGCCAAGCAGTGACATGGCGAGACCGGCGATGGGGACCCACGCCAACAAGAAGACAACAGGTATCCAAATCCAATGAGCGTCCTTGAACATGGTCGCCCACTCGACGTGTGCGAACTGCCCGATAAGCAGGTACATGCCAAGGATCGTGAATGCAGCGATGAGGATGGACGAAGGAGCGACGCGGCGAAGCTCTTCTAATTTCGGCGCCTCGACGCCGGTAGATGTGCTCACCTCGTCGCGGAGGCGGGCGCACAATTTCTTCAGGCCATCTGCCGATCGGCGATTCACTCTCGGTAGAGCGGTTGTTTGAAGGTAGGGGAGTAGAGCCGATAGGCCGTCTTTGCCGAGCGAGGATTGGGCAGCGGCGATTGCTCTTTCGTCGCCCACTTTGTCGGCGAGGGTTGCAAGGAGGGCGACGCGATCAGCGAAGTAGGCGTCGCTGTCAGGAGTCGTGTTCGCAGTAGCGAGATCGCTGAAGGCTGCGCCGGCATCGGTGAGCAGAAAAGTCTGCGACCAAATACCACCGTGCGTAATGCCTGCATCGTGAAGCTTCTTGAGTTCGGTCCACGTATCTACAAGAAAGTCTTCAGTGATTTGGTCGGTCGAAAGCTGATCAAGTGTCGTACCGCTCGCGGCATCAAGTACCAATGTTGCATCGCCTCGTGACCCAATAGTGGCCGCGGTAATGACGCTGGGAACCCGGACCCCCGCTCGTTGTGCAAGAAGTAGTGCGAAGGCGCGATGCTCGATTTGCTGTTGGCGGCTGAAACTCAGAACTGGACCAGAGTCCTTGTACCAGAGAAAGCGACCAATCTTTGTGAGTAGCTGAGCGTCGGTGGCATCACGTCCGATCACAATGATCCGCAACGGTGTGCCGTCTGGCTGAGTTCCGCTGTATGCCTTCTCGCCCCATGCCTGCACCGAGCTCACGGTGATGTTCTGCGCATCGATGCCGATCGAGGCGAGGTCCGAAGAAACTTCGCTGGGATCGGGGGCGCCGTCGGGTGATCCAAGAGCGAGGTGGATTGCAGCGGCAAGAGCCCAACCAAGTGCGATGGCGCCAAAGATTCCGGCCGGATAACCAGCGGTACGAGCAACTGCGCTTACCGCGACTATCGCCAAGAGTGTCGACATGAGTCGGCGTGAGGGTCGTGTGAGTTCGGGACCGGCAACAAAGAAGACGGCCGCAAGGACTGTGAGGCGCACCGGCGGGTATTGGGGGTAGTGCGTGAGATTTTTCGCTGCCGCATCGACGACAGATGGCGCGTCGATGAGATGTTGGAGACCTAGGACAATGAGCGTGCCGGCGCAAAGTGCGATCGTGATTCCTGCAATGAAACGAAGTCGGCGCGACGAGAGAGCAATGACATACACGACGATGATGGCAACGACGATGCCGCCACCATTCGCGATGCTGGCGACCCTAAGAAGTGGATCCGGAAGCGATTCGACTGCGGAATGAACTGATCGTTCGAAACGGGAATACGAAAGCGCGCCGACTGTCCCCAGCCCAAACAGAATGAGTCCGGCGATGATCCGAAGAATGTCGCTGGCTCGACGGTGGAGTCCGTGATCGGGAACAACGCCGAAAAGCGTCGCCCAACCAGCTCGAGTTGGGAGATGATGAGAACGTTGATGCGCAGGCATTGTCTACGAAATCGTCGCTTCGGCGAAAGCACGCATCTCGCGTTCGACATCGGGACCGGCGGGCGTATAGAGAATCTCGGTAACGCCGACAGAAGATGCGTGAGCGACTTTTGCCTTGACTGCAGCTTTGTCGCCTGTCCAGCCCACGGCCGCCAGCGTTGCTTCGTCAGCAAGATCAAGCACAACTTGGTCGCGACCGAAGACTTCAGTGACGTGGCCTTCGTGGACGGCGAGGTGACGTTCACCTTGTGGTCGCGCCGCTTCGACATCGGCGAGCCATTCGGCGCCGCCGGGCATTGCCGTTAAGAACTCTGGCGCCGCTTCCCAACAACCGTGATAGCCGACGACGTACCAAGGGCCGATTGCTGCTTTGGCACGTGGCGACAAGGCAGATTCGCCGTCATCAAGAACAGAACCAGAAACCATAAGGACTTGGTGGCCCCACGGCCCTTCGAGCGGCGCCACGCCGATGAGTCCGGCACAGGTTCCGTTTGCGATCATTTCGGCGGTGATGTCGAGACCCTTGGGACCCATCGCTGAGAGTAAGAGAGGAACATCGATTGGTCGTTCGGCGGTGAGTGATGGACGGTGAATCATTTGTACGCGTTCACCTTCAACCTCGGCGACGCCTCCTGCTAAGAGGGTGTGAAGAGTTTCGATGTACGTGCGCGTGGTCCTCCACGAAAGCGCTTTCTTGCCGAGCACCATTCGCGCAGTGAAGCCGGTACCAAACCCCACCATGAGGCGACCAGGTGCCATGCGTTCGATCGTGGCGATAGCCGAAGCGGTCGTCATGACGTGACGAAGATTCGGAACAAGAACTGCCGTACCAACATCGAGATTGTCCGTGGCGTTGAGGATGTTGGCGATGTTGATCCAGATGTCTTCGTAAAGGGCTGCCGAGTCGTAAAGCCATGCTCGACGGAATCCGAGCTTTTCTGCGAGTTGGGCGTGGCGAACGGCGTCTGGTCCGGGGGTTATTCCGATCGAGATTTCCATAGGCGCCATACTCCCACGTCATGGATGAGCCAGTGGAGGTGTTTCGCTGTAGATCTGTGGATGCGATGATCTAAAGACACTGACGAGGGGGAATCATGGCGTCAACACGGAGTCCAGGAGAACAGGCCGCTGATGAATGGGCGGTACGGAACGTCATCGTTCGGTTGGCGCAGTATGCCGACGGGCTTGGTTCCTGTGAGCAATATGCCGATTTGTTCACTGAAGATGCCGATTGGTTGATGCCCAATGCTCCGCGACACGGCCGCGCCGACATCCTCGAAGGCAGTCTGGCGCGGCGTGCTGAAGGCACAGTCGGGCCCGGCAGTAATTCTCGACACGTCGTGGCGTCGACCGCAGTTGAGTTCAGCAGCGACGACGAAGCCGTTGCTGATTCCTATTGGGTCTATTACGTCGAGACCAATGTTGCTCCACGAGTAACCCTCGTAGGTCACTATCGCGACACCCTAAAGCGCACCACCGAAGGCTGGAAGATGGCACGTCGCGAGATCAGCTTCGGCTGAGGCCGCTTGGCGGAGATCTATCGAGTGCATCCACCTGTAGCCTTTCCCTCCGTGATGATCCAATGACTGCAGCGATCGAGGCCGAGGGCCTCACAAAAACCTTCGGTGGCGATGTACGAGCCTTAAATGGCGTCGGTTTCTCTGTTGGAAAGGGAACGGTGCTCGGGCTTCTCGGGCCAAACGGTGCCGGTAAGACAACCACGGTGCGAGTTCTGACGACAACGCTCATCCCTGATTCGGGCTGGGCTCGGGTGAATGGACTCGATGTCGTGAAGGACGCCAACAAGGTGCGCGCCAGTATCGGCCTTGCAGGACAGTACGCAGCGGTCGACGAGAACCTCACCGGTCGTGAAAATCTGCGAATGGTCGGTCAACTCTTCCAGCTGTCGCGAAAAGACGCGTCTCGGGTCGCCGACGAGCTTCTCGAACATTTCAATCTCACCGAAGCTGCGAATCGCCCATCGAAGACCTACTCGGGCGGAATGCGACGTCGCCTTGATATTGCTGCAGCACTTGTTGTTCGTCCGCCCGTGTTGTTTCTCGATGAACCAACAACTGGCTTGGATCCCAACAGTCGAACCGCGGTGTGGCAGGTCGTGGAAGACCTCGTCGAGAACGGCACAACTGTTCTTCTCACGACGCAGTACCTCGAAGAAGCAGACCGCCTCGCCGACAACATTGTGGTCGTGGACCGCGGCGCTGTGATTGCTGAAGGAACGCCTTCGAAACTGAAGTCGACTCTTGGTGAAACGGTTCTCGATCTCGGTTTCGCAGATACGACAACAGCGGCTTCGGCTATCAATCTCTTTAAAGGTTCTTGGTCAGCGCCACCAGTGCTCGACGGCACGATGGTGGAACTTCCGATCGACGCCGGCCCTTCACAGGTCATGATCGCGTTACGCACACTCGATGAGGCGGGTATCGCTCCGACAACAATGACGCTTCGTGAGCCAAGTCTCGACGATGTTTTCCTGAGCCTTACTGGTCGCCGGGCAGAACTCGAGGAGGCAGAAGCATGAGCGCAACCGTGTTACCGCAGGCTGCTGCGCCGATGAAGCGCTCGAAGCTTCGTCGCTCAATCGGCGACAGCATCGTCTTGACCGAGCGAAATCTTCTCGCGTATCTTCGCATCCCTGATCAGCTCTTTTTCTCGAGTGTTCAGCCGATCATGTTTGTGTTGCTCTTCCGTTATGTCTTTGGTGGCGCAATCGCCACGCCAGGAATGAGCTACGTCAACTTCTTGATGGCGGGCATCTTCGTGCAGACCGTTCTGTTTGGTTCTGTGAGTACGAGCGTCGGTTTGGCTGAGGATCTACACAAAGGTCTAATTGAACGATTCCGCTCACTTCCGATGGCTCGTTCGGCGGTGCTTTTTGGTCGGACTCTCGCTGACTCTGTACGCAACGTGTTCGTCCTCATCCTGATCACGATCGTTGGCTTCCTTGTTGGCTTCAGGATTGGTACCTCGTTCGGGCTCTACTTGGCCGCGTTCGCACTATTGATTTTCTTTGCCTTCGCCTTCTCGTGGGTGTTTGCCTACATCGGGCTCTCAGCATCGAATAGTGAAACCGCTCAACTCATGGCCTTCCCGATCCTGTTTCCGCTCACGTTCGCGTCGACCGCTTTCGTGCCTGCTTCCTCGATGCCGCCGTGGCTGCGCTGGTTCGCCGAGCATCAACCGGTCAGCATCATGGTCAACGCGACTCGTGGTCTCATGCAGGGTGGCCCCGGTGCCAACACTGGGCATTGGGTGATGCTCGCGATCATTTGGTCATTCATCTTCTTGGCGATCTTCATTCCGCTCTCGGTATGGCGATACCGTCGGGTTGGTTGACCACTACTTCCGGGGGGAACCATGGGTGGAGCGTTAGAAGGAATTCGGATCCTTGATATTTCGACTGCGCTCACTGGGCCGTACCCGGCAGCGTTGCTCGCCGATCAGGGCGCTGACGTCATCAAAGTCGAGCGACCCGGCCTCGGGGACCTCGCTCGTTGGGTCGGGGTAGCAGTCAACGGTGTCTCTGCACTCTTTCAATCTTGCAACCGCGGAAAGCGTTCCATCGCCCTTGATATGGCAACTCCTGAAGGTCTTGCAATCGTGCGAGAACTCGCAGCTCGAAGCGACGTCGTCATTCAAAATATGCGTCCCGGAGTCGCCGACCGTCTTGGAATCGGCTGGGACGATCTGTCGAAAGGGCGGGATGATCTCGTCTACATCTCGTTGTCGGGATTCGGTCAGACCGGTCCGTATGCGCAGCGTGGTGCCTACGACACCGTGATCCAGGCCTACGCCGGTCTCGGCTCCAACCAATCCGACCCTGCCGATGGAACGCCGGTGTTCCTTCGACAAACTGCCGCCGACAAGATCACAGCTATGTATGCCGTGCAAGCAATAACTGCGGCACTGTTTGCTCGAGAGCGGGGTAAGGGTGGTCAGCACGTCGAACTTTCGATGGCCGATTCAGTTGTGTCGTTCCTTTGGGCCGATGCTGCGGGCAACGAAATGATGATGGATTCCGACGGTTCGATGAACTCGAGTTTTGTACAAGGCTCAAAGCCGTTTCGATTCATTGATGGGTTTGGTATCGCTACCCCAACTTCCGACGCTGACTTTCACGGAATGTGCGAAGCCCTCGGCGTTGATGGACATAATGATCCCCGAGTCGCGACCATCGGCGAGCGCCGGAAGCATCCTGAATTGAGCGGCGAGATCATGACGAAATGTCACGTCGCTGCAGGTTCGTTCACGAGCGAAGAGATTTCGAAGCGAATGGAATCGTTAAAGGTTCCATTCGCTTTGGTTGTTGATCCCAAGGATCTTCCTGATGATCCACATGCCAAAGCCATCGGGATGTTTGAAGAGTTTGATCATCCTGTGGCTGGAAGAGTTCGGCAGCCGCGGCACCCGGCCCGCTTCTTAGGTACTCCAGCAACGTTGCAAACCGTTTCTCCGATGCTTGGCGAGCACACCGACGAAATTCTGGTCGAACTCGGACGCACAGACGATGTTGAACAACTTCGAGCAGACAGCATCGTGTTTTGAACGCCAAACGATCTCCCATCGCTGGTTTCTCTCACGTAGCGATTGTCTGCACAAATCTCGACGAGGCTCGTGATTTCTATATCGGAGTACTTGGATTGGCCGAGTTACCTCGACCCGATTTTGGAATCCCGGGCATGTGGCTTCGTGCCGGAGACCTTCAACTGCACTTCATCGAAAACGAATCAATGCCGATCCCCGGTCCGGGGTTTCCCCACTTCGCTTTGCACGTCGATGGGGACCACTGGGGGGAAGTCATGAACAAATTTAAAGAAGCCGGAGTGTCGTTTCTTTCCGAACCCTCAGAGCGAAACGATTTTGGTATCCGAGTACGCGCCGCATTTGTGATTGATCCGAGCGGCAACGTCGTCGAACTGACCGATGTGGGTCCACTGCCTGCTTGAGTTACTTGAGTGCAGCCTGTAGCGCCGCACGATCATCGGCCGAAGGTGACCACAATCCGGCCTCAACGTTCGCAGCGATTTGTTCTGGCGATGTCGCTCCCGCGATGACTGAGGAAATCGCTGGTCGTGATGCGAGTCCGCCGAGCGCCACCTGAAGCAGTGAAAGATCACGCTCAGCGGCAAACGAAGTGAGGGCATCGACCTTGTCGAAGTTTGCGTCGGAGAGCATTGCGTCCATGTGCCACGCCGCGATGCGTCCGTCAGCTGGCGCCGCCACGCCCCGTTGGTATTTGCCAGTCAACAGTCCGCTGGCCAGCGGGAAATAGGGGAGTTGGCCGAGCCCAAAACGTTCGCAAGCCGGGAGCACATCGGTTTCAGCACCGCGTTCGATGAGGTTGTAGTGATTCTGAGCGCTGATGAATCGAACCGATCCCGTCGTTCGAGCGATCCAGTCGGCATCAGCAATCTGCCAACCAACAAAATTTGAGTTGCCGATATAGCGAACTTTGCCTTCGTGAACGAGATCGCTGAGCGCACTCAGAGTTTCTTCAATAGGCGTCGATGGATCGGGCATATGGAGTTGGTAGAGATCGATGTAGTCGGTTCCGAGGCGCGAGAGTGATCGCTCGACGGCTTTACGGATGTATCGACGCGCACCGCGTGTACCCCAGTCGGGACCATTTGCGCCACGAAGGTCGCTTCCAAACTTTGTGGCGAGAACGATGTCATCGCGTCGAGATCCGAGCGCTTTGCCGAGAAAGATCTCGGAGTCGCCATAGGAATCGGAGGTATCAAACATGGTGATGCCGTAGTCGAGGGCAGCGCCGACGACTCGTTCGGTCGCCTCGGCATCGATACGCATGCCGAAGTTGTTGCAGCCCAAGCCAACGGTCGAGACCATGAGGCCGCTGTCGCCAAGGTGCCGATAGGTCATGTCAGTCATAGCAGTCTCCGTTCAGATTCCGAGTGCGTCGCGTGTGCGATCAAGTTCGGTGACATCGGCGGTCGTAGGGACGAGGAAGAGTTCATCGCAGCCGAGTGAATCGAGCGTTTCGACAGCGTTCCGAAGTGACTCGGGTGTCGTTGTTGCGAGCATGGAAGCCATCATCGTTCCGACCTCTTCGCCAAAAATCTTCATGTACGAATAGCCGTAGTCGTACAGGCGCTCTTGGGCGCCATCACCGAGTGCGTACCAAAGGCTGGCAGAGATGTGTGGCGCATCGGTCCGACCTTCTGCTGCCCAAGCGTCGCGGATACGGTTAAATGCTGCATCGGTAGCCGCTGGGTCGATGCCAAAGACCGTCGAACCATCATCGACTCCGTTTGCCCATTTCGCGGCACGGGCAAGTGCCTTTGGACCCATAGCGCCGGCGATAAACGGCGGACCACCGGCTTGAACGGGAGGCGGGCCCACGGGATCGGCGCCTTCAAACGGAGGCTCTCCGTTCCAAATCCGCCGCATCGTCTCGACTTGCTCATCCATACGCGACCAGCGTCGTTCGAAGGAACCAGAGATCGCTCTGTAATCGTGTTCACGACCTCCGACACCAACGCCAACAGTGAGGCGGCCGTTTGAGAGTTGGTCGACTGAAGAAAGCTGCTTGGCGACGTCAACTGCATCGTGCGCCGGCAGAACGATGATCGTGGTCCAGAGACGCACGCGTTCTGTCAGTGCGGCGGCGGCGGAAAGCTCCACTATCCAAGAGTGGCTTGGATAGGTAACTCGCTCGGGCACCGCCAGGCTCGACCACGGGCCTTCGTCGATCGCCCGGCACCACGACAAGGTATCGTTCCGGTCGTGCGCAACCATTGTTGGCATGGTCATTGCGATATCCATGAAAGATCCTGTCGTCTACGAACGTTTTGAGGAATGGGAGTTTCCGGCACGGCGCAGAGTACTTCGGTAAGACTCCGAAGGTTCGTGACACCGGGGGTGTCCGAGGGGAGGACAGCACGATGGTCGATCTCTACAGTCCCGACACCTATGTCGATGGTGCTCCTCACGCTGAATTCACACGACTTCGGCGTGAGGACCCCGTGATCTGGCAGGAGATTCCTGGGCAGGCTGGATACTGGGCAGTACTGCGCCATGCCGATGTCGTACATGTCTCAAGGAATCCGGTTCTGTTCTCGTGTGAGGCCGGAGGGGTCGTACTCGAAGATCTAGATCCAGATCGTCTCGCTCGAATGAGAGACATGTTGCTTTCGATGGATCCTCCACGACATATCGCTTATCGGAAACCGTTAGCTCCAGAATTCGCGCAGCGCGTGATCGCAGGCATGGCAGATCAAATTCGGTCGATCACATCTGAGATCTTTGATCATTGCTCCGACGGGCAGGATGTTGAACTTGTGCATCACGTTGTTGGGCCATTGCCGACTCAGGTCATCGGTCGGCTGTTCGGTCTGCCGGAAGAGGATTGGGATCGGCTCCATCGTCTGTCGCAGATGAATACGAGCGGTCAGGATCCTGAACTGAATCCAGATGGCGATCTCACTGAGGCCGGAAGCGCTGACTCATCGATGCAGATGGCTATGTACGGAATGGCTTTTGCAGCGGAGCGACGGAAGATGGAGCCTCAAGGTGATCTGATGGACGTCATCCTCGGCCGAGAGTTCGATGGCCGGTTTCTCACGGATCCCGATATCGGCAGTTTGCTCGTGCAGATGATTACGGCGGGGAACGACACGACCGTCTCGATGCTCGCGGGAGGCCTGTGGACTCTTCTTGAGCATCCGGAACAACTTCAAGCGTTGCGGAATGATCCATCGTTGATTCCAGCGGCTGTTGAAGAGATTCTTCGTTGGTTTAATCCGCTGCACTACTTCCGCAGAACGGCGACTGAAGATGTTGAGCTCGGAGGGAAGAGGATCGCGAAGGGTGACAAGGTGGCGATGTATTACACGTCCGCTAACCGTGATGAAGCAGTGTTTGAGGATTCACAGGGTTTCGACATCACGAGGTCCCCGAACCCCCAACTCTCCTTTGGGATAGGCGAACATTTCTGCTTGGGCGTTCACCTCGCTCGCCTTGAAGGGCGAATCTTTTTCGAAGAGTTGCTTGCCAGATTTTCGAAGATTGAACTAACTGGTGAGCCTGAGCGAGTGAGATCAAACCTCAATAACGGTGTGAAAAGGCTTCCGGTTCGGCTGACCGCCTGAAGGCGCTCGGTCATCAACAAGATGAAAGACTCTAGGACATGACTTCATTGGTAATTGCAGGAGGAACAGTTGTCGATGGCACGGGCTCGCCAGGGTTCGTCGCCGATGTCCTCGTTCGCGAAGGTCGCATCGTCGCGATCGGGCCTGATCTGGTGGGCGATGAAGTACTCGACGCGTCTGGCTGTGTTGTTGCTCCCGGCTTCATCGATATCCACACCCATTACGACGCCCAAGTTTTTTGGGATCCTTCCCTGACTCCATCGAGTTTTCACGGAGTGACAACCGTGATCGCGGGCAACTGCGGGTTTTCGATAGCTCCTACTCGTCCTGAACATCGGGAACTGATCGCGAGGACGCTCGAGAATGTTGAAGACATGGATGTTGCCGCGCTCGCTGCCGGTGTCCCCTGGAACTTCTCGACGTTTCCCGAATATCTCCAGGCGGTAAGCGAACTTCCACTCGGATTGAATTTCACCGCCTACATCGGTCACACAGCGCTTCGATTGTTTGTGATGGGTGACGACGCGTATGAACGTGAAGCAAACACGCAAGAAATAGCGCAAATGGTGGTGGTCCTCACCGAGGCACTCGAGGCAGGCGCTGCCGGCTTCGCGACCAGCGTTGCTCCGACCCACCGGGGCGTAGATGGAAAACCGATTCCTTCACGCTTCGCGAATCGTGAAGAGCTCGAAGCCCTTTTCAACTGCGTCGGCGAAGTTGGCAGGGGAGTTGTCGAGGTCACGCCCGGGGAAATTCTCCCACTTGCCGACATCTACGACCTGCAGATCGAATCCGGTGCCCCGTTCACAGTCACCGCACTTCTGAGCACCCCAACGATGACCCATCGCAAGTTTGTGGAGCTGAATCGCGCTGGTTGGGAGCGAGGCGCAGTCGTTTGGCCGCAGGTTTCGCCCCGCCCGCTGTCCTTTGCCATGTCATTGGCCGAGCCCTTCACGTTTAACGTGAACAGCGTCTTTGCTGAGTTGATGTCGGGAACGCTTGAGCAACGACGCGCTGCCTATGCCGACCACGAATGGCGCGACCTTGCGAGGGAAGTTTGGTCGACAGGCACGTTCATGGTTCCCCGGTGGGAGACATTTGAAATCAGTGAATGTCCTGCTGACGCTTCGCTCGAGGGACGTCGGGTTGCCGATATTGCTGCCGAACGCGGAACCGATCCCTTCGACCTCATTCTTGACCTTGCACTGATCGAGCCTGATTTACTTCTTCGTGTCCGATGCGTTGTTGCCAATGATGACCCCGAGGAGGTTGCTTTCCTCATTGCGGAAGATCACTGTGCGTTCGGATTGTCAGACGCTGGTGCTCACGTTGGTCAGCTTTGTGACGCTCCCCAGGCAACCGATTTGCTCGGCAATTGGGTGAGAGGTCGGAATGTGATGACTGTTGAGCAAGCAGTTCACCGCCTTACAAAATCTCAAGCCGATCTTTTCAACCTGGTGGATCGGGGCGAACTTCGTGAAGGCGCTTGGGCCGACATCGTTGTCTTCGACCCAAACACGGTTGCTCCGGGCCCGATCCGACGCGTTGCCGACTTCCCTGCGAACTCCGAGCGTCTCACTGCTGATCAACCTGAAGGTGTTCGCCATGTTCTGGTGAACGGAACGCCAATTCGTCGTTCTGGTCAGCAGGTCGAGTCTTCGGGTGGTCCGGGTTGCATCGTCGAAGTCGGAGCACGGCAATGAGTACCCACGATTTGGTTATCAGGAACGGAACGATCGTCGACGGCACCGGTCGATCTCGGTTCGTCGGAGATATCGCCGTCACTAACGGTGTGCTTACTCACGTCGGTGGAACGGTTGTCGGTGATGGCGCCGAGGAAATCGACGCCACCGGTCTTCTCGTGACTCCCGGCTTCGTCGACATTCACACTCACTTCGACGGGCAAATTACGTGGGACGAAATTCTTGAGCCTTCGGTTTCTCACGGAGTCACCACCATCGTCGCTGGCAATTGCGGAGTTGGCTTTGCTCCCGTAGCGCCGGAACGCCGTGAACAACTCGTTCAGCTGATGGAAGGCGTCGAGGACATTCCAGGGGTTGCGCTCACCGAGGGCATGTCATGGGACTGGGTTACCTACCCCGATTATCTCGATGCACTCGACAAGCGTCAGTGGTCGATGGATGTCGCGAGTCAAATCACTCACGGTGCGTTGCGCGTTTGGGTGATGGGTGACCGCGCCGTTGGCGATCACACTGCGACTCCAGACGAAGCCGCCCAAATGGCGGCACTCGTCACGGAAGCACTTGAGGCAGGTGCACTCGGGTTCTCTTCATCGCGTACGTACGCACATCAGGCGTCTGATGGCAGTTACGTGCCTGGCACACATGCCTCAACAGACGAACTCTGGGCCATTGCCGAGGCGATGCACGCGTTCGGCGAGCCCGTATTTGAGGTGTCGCCGCTGGGTGTCGTGAGTTCTGATCCGGAAATGCTAGTCAAGGAATTCGATTGGATGCGGCGGATGTCAGCCGAATTCTCGATCCCTGTGCTGATGATCCTCAATCAGATTCCGAGCAATATCGGCCTCTATCGCGAGATTCTTGATCTCGCACTTGATGCGCGCTCCGAAGGTGCACTTGTCGTCCCGCAGGTTTCCGCCAAGAGCCAGGGGCTGCTTATCGGGCTGACGTCCTCGCATGCATTCATTCGCCGACCAACGTTTCGAAAGGTGCGCGAGGAATCAAACGGCGACCTCGATGTAATGGTCGAGCGACTCCGTGATCCTTCGGTGAAGTCGGCGATTCTTTCCGAGGAAGATCTCCCGCCGAGTGGGGAGCTCTATGAGGGAATTTCGATCTTCGCTCAGAACGGTGCCTCAATCATCTTTCCGATGAGCGAGTTCATCGATCAAGAACCCGGGGCCGAAGAATCGATTGCCGGTCTCGCAGCTGCTGCAGGCGTCAGTGAAATGGACATGATGTACGACCGCATGCTCGACCGTGATGGGCGAGCACTGATGATGGCTGGCATCAACAACTACGCGAATGCAGGGCTTGACGGTGTGTACGACATGATCACGCACCCTGCATCGGTGCTCGGCGTTTCCGATGCCGGGGCCCACTGCAATCTTCTCGTTGATGCATGTATGCCAACCATGGTCCTGACTCACTGGGTCCGTGATCGATCACGTGGGCCACGGCTTTCGCTCGAGTCTGCTGTGCGGATGCAGACGCTCGAAACCGCCACTGTCTATGGGCTCGGTGACCGGGGCTCACTTGAAGTCGGAAAGCGCGCTGACCTCAACGTGATCGATTTCGAGAATCTTCACCTGTTGCATCCCGAACTCGTCCACGACCTTCCGGCCGGTGGCCACCGGCTGATTCAGCGAGCCAGTGGTTACCGCTTCACCATCGTGGCCGGTGCTATCACCCGCAAAGATGACGAGGACACCGGCGCACGTCCCGGCCGACTCGTCCGTGGGATGCGTTGACCGCATAACATCTCAGAATTCCGTCACTCAAGGAGACTCCCGACATGACACTCATTAATGCAGACGCACCTGAAGCCGTTCACATCGGTGCTGATGAGCTTCCGTGGGTCGACATTGGTAACGGCAACAAGCTTCGCGTCCTGCAGGTGAAGATCGAAGAAGGTCTTTGGATTGTCGAGAACATCATGCAGAACGGTTTCGAAGTTCAAACCCACAAGCACACCGGTCCGGTCTGGGGCTACACCGTCAGCGGCGGTTGGAAGTACAAGGAATACGACTACGTGAACCGCGCCGGTTCGTTCTTGTACGAACCTGCAGGTTCCGAACACACGCTTCAGTGCATCGAAGACAACACGCAGGTCTGGTTCCACATGTATGGAGCGAACCTCAATCTTGATGCCGACGGAAACGTGGAATCAGTTACCGACGGTGCAACGTCTCTGGCTGGCTACTTCGCATTGTGCGAGATGCAAGGAATTCCTCGCCCGAACGTCGTCGTGAGCTAGCAGTTCCCTAACCACGTACTCAAAGAAATTCATCGAGGAAATCGACCATTGCGTCGAAGGCTTCGTCGCGTGCCGGGTCTTCGTACGCGCTGAAGTGATGTCCTTCGATCATGGCGAGTCTCTTCGGTCCTGAGGCGCGTTTGAAGGTGTCGATTGCGACTGCAGTTGATGCGACTTCGTCGTTTGTTGCGACGACCATGAGCAGCGCTGTTCCGTCGAGCGATGGAGAACAGGCTCCCGGGTCGAACGGGGGAGTCGTGGTCATCACCATGGTGACGGAGTTCTCCCAACCATTTTGGGGGCCGTGAGCGAGAAACCACTCCGATGACTCGGGTTGGGGCAAAACGGCTGTGTCGATGCCTTCGTCCAACACGACAGCCATTGGTCCGATTTCTCGAACGCCAACGTCGAGTGAACTGTTATCGAACGCGACACGCATTGCGACGAAACGCTGTTCGGCATGAGACGGGTTTGCTACGAGATCACCGAGGCCGGCGAAGGGTGCATTCGCGATGACAGCTTTGATTTCGGGATGGAGCGCTCCGAGAACAATCGCTTCGCCGCCGCTGAAACTTGATCCCCACAACGCGACTCGGTCGGGGTGTACTTCGGGACGGGTTCGGAGTTGATCAACGACTTCCCACATGTCGTGAGTTTGTGACCATGGGTCGACGACGTTGCGCGGTTCGCCTGCCGACTCGCCCAGTCCACGATGGTCATACAAGTAGACGGCATAGCCAGCAGCAGCGAATGACTCTGCAAACCACGGAAGGCCCATTGCCCGGGTGGCCGAGAAACCGTGGCTCATCACAACGGTGGGAGCAGACCGAGTGTCGTCATCGGGGAGATAGAGGTCGCCCGCAAGGACGGTTCCATCCTCCAGGGTGAGCGGAAGTGGTCGGGGAGCAGGAGTCATAGGTGCGATGCTAGGAAGGAACGAGGCACCGTGTCGCCATTGTGGCGAAACATCGCTGGGGGAGTGAGGCAATACCGTGGGTCATCCATTTCGCGATGTAGCGATCGTTGGCGTGCACAACACCAAACAAGCGCGGGTGCTTGAGGGCCACGACACGCAGAGCATCGCTCTCGAAGCCGCGCTCGGAGCCATTGCTGATGCTGGGCTGGAACCGCGCGATATCGACGGCGTTGTAGGCGGAATCGCCAGCAATTTCCTCTACCAAAGCCGTATTGGCCCGGCATGGCGTTCGATGTCCCCTCTCGGAATTCCCGCCGTCATCGAAGGGGCAATGGCTATTGCTTGCGGTCTCGCCAACACCGTGCTGATCGCAACGGGTGAGGCAGGTAGTTACCGGCAGCACGCGTCGACAGCTCCTTGGACGCGACCCACAAACGAGTTTGTCGCTGCATACGGCATGTTCACCGCAGCGGAGTTCGCGCTCATGGCCCGTCGACATATGCATATGTACGGAACAACACCCGAATCGATGGCCCATGTGGCCGCAACGATTCGCAATAACGGTCACGTGAATCCCGAGGCCGTGTATTTCGGTCGAGGACCCTTTACCGCTGCTGACGTTCTCGAAAGCCGCATGGTTGCCGATCCGTTTCACCTTCTCGACTGCGCTATGACATCCGAGGGTGGAACTGCGCTCGTTCTTACCCGTGCCGATCGCACAGACGAGACCGCCAAGGCGCCGATCTTTCTCCTTGGCGGAGGGACTGATCACTACGGGCCTTCGTATCAGCATCCACCAGTCTGGGATCTCGGCGGGGTTCGCCGTCCCGACCTCATCGCTGGTCATGTAGGCCGACGCGCCGCGGAAGAAGCATTTGCCGTCGCTGGATTAGGTCCTTCCGATGTCGATGTTTGCGAGTTCTACGACCCGTTCTCTTTTGAGTTGATTCGCCAGTTCGAAGCGTTCGGCTTTTGTGCCGAAGGAGAAGGTGGCGACTACGTGATGTCCGGCGTCATCGAACCTGGTGGACGTCATCCCATCACCACCGATGGCGGAACCATGTCGTTCAGCCATGGTGGTGCATCTGTGCAGTTGTTCCAGCGAGTTATCCGTGGTGTTCAACAACTACGCGGTGAATGCATTTCCTCTCAAGTCGCCGATGCTGAAGTCGCAATGTGTACGGGTGGCGGCGCCGGGGCTCTCTTCACTGATGTGCTGCTGCTCGGAAAGGATCGGCCATGACACTTCTCACGCCGCAATCAGGCGACATTCCGCTCCCGGTGCCGGGACCAATCTCCGAGCCCTATTGGCAAGGCTGTCGCGAAGGCGTCCTTCGCTTCCAGCGCTGCCTCGATTGCGGTGCACCGACGCATACGCCCGCTCTGTTGTGTGCGGCGTGTGCATCAATGTCTCTTGAATGGGTCGACAGTTCAGGCAAAGGCGAGATCTACAGCTGGACTCGTGTCTGGCGTCCGGTGACTCCTGCATTCGTGACGCCGTACGTGCCGATCATCGTCACGATGGAAGAGGGTTGGAACATCCTTTCCAATCTCGTTGGCTGCGAGGACGATGCGGTTGCCATCGGGCAGGCAGTTGAGGTCGTGTTCCACAACAGCGGCGGGGCCGACGACATCGTGCTTCCGTACTTCCAACTCGCCTAGTTTCAATGTTCGTGGGCGATCAAGAACACCTGAACGAACAGGACGATATTGAGGCGCAATTGCAGTCGGTGCGATTGGGTCTCACCCGATTGCAGCGTTTGCTGTCGAGTCGGCGCGTGCACGCCGGTATGGCCGGTGCTGCACGTGTGGCACTTCCGCAGCAGGCGATGAATGTCTTGCGTGCTTTGGGTGATCGCGATCCCTTGCCCGTAGGTGATCTCGCACGAGCAGCACGTATGGACACTGGTGCTGTGAGTCGTCAGATTCGGGTGCTTGAGGAAGAGGGACTCGTCGAAAGGCGCTCAAGTCCTCAGCACGGAAGCATTGTTCTGGTGGTCGCAACGCCCGAGGGTAGGGCGATGGCTCATCGTTTTGAGCGGGTGCGTGGTGCGCAGTTGTCTCGAGCGCTTATCGACTGGACACCTGAGGAGCGTGAGCAACTCGGGAAATTGATGCTTCGTCTCGTCGACGATCTTCAAGCAACGCCGTATTTGCAGACCGACGGCGATTGAGCGTTCTGCACGAATCAATCAGGAATGACGACTGCTCGACCCCGTAGTTCGCCGCGTTCCATTTTTTCGTAGGCCTCGGCAACTCGATCAAGCGGAAAGAGGTCGACGTCGACTCGGAGCTTTCCGCTCTCGGCGAGTGCAATGACCTCGAGAGTGTCGGCGATTGTTGGCGCCTGAAAGGAAAAGACTTCGCCGTCCCGGGGCAACTTGTCGAACATCGTCCCGCGCAAGGAACCGTTTCCTGCTCCGACGAGTGCGTAGGCGCCAGCTTTTCCTGTGCTCTGGAGACCGTGTGTGATCGTTTGGTCGATACCGACAAAATCGAATACTGCGTTTGCTGCGCCACCAAGGAGGCGGAGAAGTTCTGCGGTTGTGTCGTCGTTGACGCCTTCGAGAACGTCGTGTGCCCCGAGTTCGGTGGCGTAGGCCAGGCGATCTGCGGAAATGTCGACGGCAACGACGCGTGCACTTGTCAGTGCGAGCAAGTACTGAATCGCGTAGGCACCGAGTCCACCTGCGCCGATCACGATTGCGGTACCACCTGGTGGAATCCTTGGAAGGCTTCGCTTTACGGCGTGATAGGAGGTCGCTCCTGCATCGGTCAGCGGACCGGCGATGACGGGGTCGAGAGTGTTGAGCTTCACAAGTTCACGGGTCGTGGCGACCAGCACATATCGAGCGAGACCGCCATCGATCCCGTAGCCACGACCGACAATTGAATCGTCACAGTTGTTGTCCTGGCCGCGAGCGCACCAGATGCAGTGACCGCAGGAATGCGGGCTGACGACGGCGACGGCATCGCCGACTTCGAAACCAAGCGCGCCTGGGCCCAATTCAGCGACATGGCCGCCGACTTCGTGACCGAGGGTGAACGGGACCCTCCAGCCAAGTGGCTCCATAAACGCCGCAGGGGCCAATGCCATGCCGACATCGGAGTGACAGAGGCCATTGCCTGCGACCTTGACCAGCACCTCACCCGGTCCGGGCGTGGGGATCGGGGCTTCGGTCAGTTCGGGAGGGTGCTCCCATTCGACAATGCGGAAGGCCTTCATCATTTCGGACATGGGCTCATCCTGACATGGCCGGAGAAATCTCGCCCGGTGGTGATGCGGCCGCTGCGTACAGGGCAAGATGTGTCGTCCGTAACGAGGAGGAATCTGTGGCTGAAGTGACGTCGATCGAACAGGCTTCAACGATGTGGGAGTTGGTTGAGGCTCGCGCTGCAGCGACACCCGATGTCGTAGCGCTCATCGAAGACAATCGCGAGATCACCTTCAAAGAACTTCGCGATATCTCCGAACGGGTTGCCGCCGGATTCCACGAGTTCGGAATGCGTCATGGTTCCCGTGTCACGTGGCAGCTTCCGACTCGTATCGAAACTGTCATCACATCACTTGCCCTTGCGCGAATTGGCGCCGTGCAGAACCCGATCATCCCCATCTATCGCGACCGTGAAGTTGGTTTCGTGCTTCAGCAGACCGATGCTGAGTACTTCCTGATCCCTGGCGATTGGAACGGTTTCGATTTCAACGCGATGGCTGGCCGCATCATGGACGATCTCGGCATTGAGCCGACTGTGATGATCGCCTACGACCAGTTGCCTCAGGCTGAGCCGTACACACTTCCTCCGGCGCCCACGAATGGCGACGAAGTTCGTTGGATTTATTACACCTCAGGCACGACATCTGCTCCGAAGGGCGTTCGTCATACTGACGGCACGCTTATGGCTGGCGGATTCGGCCTTGCGAACGCAGTCCAACTGACCGCTGACGACATTGGTTCAATCGCGTTCCCTTATGCACATATCGCCGGACCTGACTATCTGATGATGCTCCTGTACCGCGGTTGCGGCGCAGTGCTCATTGAGGTGTTCTCCTTGGACGCTGCAGTCGAATTGTTTGCTCGTAAGGGCGCAACGATGGCCGGTGGCGGCCCCGCGTTCTACCAGATGTATTTGGCGAAGCAACGCACGCAACCCGACGTGAAGATCATTCCTTCGCTTCGGTTGCTCTCTGGCGGCGGAGCACCAAAGCCGCCTGAGATGTATGTCGAAGTGATGGCCGAAATGGGCATCCCGATCTGTCACGGCTACGGAATGACTGAATGTCCGATGATCGCCCAGGGCGGGCCGGACGACACCGAAGCACAACTAATGTACACCGACGGCAAGCCGGTGACCGCGTGTGAAATTCGCATCGTCACGCTTGAAGGAGCCGTCGCCTCGCAAGGAGAAGACGGTGAAGTTCGCCTGAAGGGGCCGATGGTCTTCAAGGGTTACACAGACCCTTCGTTGAACGCCGATGCATTCGATGACGATGGATGGTTCCGTACCGGCGATGTCGGTCATCTCGACGCTGATGGTCACGTTGTACTCACTGGTCGCCTCAAGGACGTCATCATCCGCAAGGGCGAGAACATTTCGGCGAAGGAGATTGAAGACCTCCTGTATCAACACCCCAAGGTCGGAGACGTCGCCGTTATCGGTCTTCCCGACAAAGAGCGTGGTGAACGAGTGTGTGCTGTCGTTGAACGCGCACCAGGAACTGACGATCTTGAGTTTGCTGAGATGGTCACGTTCCTCAAGGGCGCCGACCTCATGGTGCAGAAGATTCCCGAGCAGCTCGAAGTTGTCGACGAACTTCCGCGTAATCAAACTCTGCGCAAGGTGCTCAAGCAGGACCTTCGTGACATGTACCGAGACGTGCCTTGGAGCCCTGCGCCGCGTTCGTAGGTTGGGTTAGCGAAGGGGCCGATAGACGCCGAGGATTCCGTTACCAACCCAAGCGGGCATCGGCTCTTCGGTCAGTTGCCCTCCACTGGCGTGGATAATTGAGCCATCGCCAAGTGAGAGTGCGACGTGTCCATCCAGAAGAAGGACGTCACCGGCAAGGTCGTTCTCAGCGTCGAACTCGTCACCAACCTTCAGATCGTTGAAGGCAGAGTCGAGCAACATCGCATCGGTGGTGGTGGGAAGTGCGATGCCAATTGACGCATACGCCGCGCTCACAAAACCCGAACAGTCAAAGAATCCGTTGCCAAATCGGTTTGTCCCTGCCGGACACTCAGGATCTTCAGGCCGAGCATCTGCTCCTAGGCACTGCGAATACGGCGTACCGAGTCGCGCTTGTGACCAGGCGAGAAGTGCCGCCCGCGAACCTTCAGCGGAGCTGCTGTCGAACTCGGAAGTCTCGAGATGCTCGAAGGCGGAAAGAACTCTTGGGTCTGCAGGAATCTCGCCCAGACCGATATCGGTTCCTCGGGAGATTTGCCGAGAGGACCCGAGAATCGCTTCGGTGAGGGCGGAGTTGCCCGTAAACGACGTGAGGGCTCGGTGAATCCCGTCATTTGTGCGGAGGTCAGCTTTTGTCGAACACAGCACGCGACCGGCGACGATCGCTGATGAATAGAGCCACTCAGGGGAGGATTCGATGACGTCGACTGGAGCAAACTCCAGCCATTGCGTTGGGAGAACCTGAAGCGGTCCAACGCGAGAGTCATCAGTTTGCGATTGATCAACGAGACCATTGTCGTGATCCGCTGTCGGAACTCCTGCGAGTCCAATCAACTGTTCTGACGCGACGCCAGCTGTCGAGAGTTCCGATCCTGCTGCTCGCCCATGGTTGCTCATGATCCGTCCGATGCCGACAAAGAGAGCGGCCGGAACGTCACATACTGGATCTGACTGATTCAAAGTTGCTGACGCGCGCAAGTAGGCGCTGTAAGCGGAGCCGGGGAGCGTCGGTGCACGCTCCTTGAGGAATTCGTCAAGAGCAGCGAGTTCATCGCCTGTCTGCTCCTCGAATTTGGTGACTTTCGCTTGTGCCCGCTGCTCTACATCGGCTGCATCGCGTTCTTTCTCGAGATACTCCTTGAGGGCGCTTTGCGCGTCTCGCACCTCACGCTCGTCGGAGCGAAGGCGGGATGACGCGAGAGCAACTCCCTGCTGCGATCCTGCCTCCGCCTCGTCACGTCGAGCGCCTCGATCCATGTAGGCGTAGACGGCAAGGGCCGAGAACCGAGATCGGTCCTCATCGAGACGGTGACGAGCCGAATCCAGCGTCGCCGATTTCGAGGCAACGCGATCCTTCACTTCGAGACGGTTGCGCTGGGCATCTTGAAGATCACCGATAACGGAGACAAGCGGAACAAGCTGAGCCTCGTAGGCGGCCAGCGCATCGGAGATGGTCTCATCTGACTTGGCGGTTGCCGGTTGAACACCCGCCACCACAAATGTCGTGGTCAGGAAGAGCGCAATCAGAGCGCTAGGAAGAGGTCTCAGACGCATGGTTGGGAGCGCATTGAATGGAACATGCAACGAAGGACGCTAGGAACATGAAGTAGACGTTGACTTACAAAAGGGCGAACCGAGCGGAAACCTCAGGTTGCCGAATGGGGTTAACGGAGGGTGACTGGACGGCTTTTGATGACTTCTTCGAAGAAGTCATTGCCCTTGTCGTCGACGACGACGAATGCCGGGAAGTCCTGAACTTCGATTTTCCAAACTGCTTCCATGCCCAGTTCGGGATACTCGAGTACCTCGACCGATTTGATGCAGTCCTGGGCCAGTCGAGCGGCTGGTCCGCCGATTGAGCCGAGGTAGAAACCGCCGTGGCGGTTGCAGGCATCGGTGACGGCCTTCGAGCGGTTGCCCTTCGCCAGCATGACGAAGCTGCCGCCGTTCTCTTGGAAGAGATCGACATAGGAATCCATGCGCCCGGCAGTTGTGGGACCGAATGATCCCGACGCGTAACCCTCAGGTGTCTTTGCTGGTCCGGCGTAGTACACGCAGTGATCCTTTAGATACTGCGGAAGACCCTCGCCGGCGTCGATTCGTTCCTTCAACTTGGCGTGGGCGATGTCACGAGCCACGACCATTGGCCCACTGAGGCTCAGTCGAGTCTTGATCGGCAGCTTCGAGAGCGTCTCGCGAATCTCGGACATGGGTCGGTTCAGGTCGATTGCAACTACATCGCCACCGAGAATGGTGTCGGTCACTTCGGGAAGGAACTGAGCCGGGTCATGCTCAAGTTGCTCGAGGTAGATGCCGTCTGCGGTGATCTTGCCTAACGCTTGGCGATCGGCGGCACATGAGACCGCAATAGCGACAGGGCACGAGGCCCCGTGGCGGGGGAGTCGGACAACGCGGACATCGTGGCAGAAGTACTTGCCCCCAAACTGCGCACCAATACCTGACTGTTGTGAAACTTTCAGGAATTCGGCTTCAAGTTCGAGATCTCGGAAGCCCTGGCCGAATTCGTTTCCTTCGAAGGGAAGGGCATCGAGATATTTCGTTGACGCCATCTTCGCTGTCTTCAGCGCGAACTCCGCCGACGTTCCGCCTACGACCACAGCAAGGTGATACGGAGGACAAGCAGAGGTGCCCAGTAGGTCCATCTTTTCGGCGATGAACTTGAGCATTGATGCCGGATTGAGAACGGCCTTGGTTTCCTGGAACAAGTAGCTCTTGTTCGCAGAGCCGCCGCCCTTGGCCATGAAAAAGAACTTGTAGGCATCGCCGTCGACAGCAGCTATTTCAATCTCTGCTGGAAGATTCGTTCCAGTGTTGACCTCCCGATACATATCGAGAGGTGCCATTTGCGAATAGCGCAGGTTGTCTGTCTTGTAGGTGTTGTAGACGCCGAGCGAAATCGCGGCTTCGTCATTGCCTTCGGTGAGAACGAACTGTCCTCGTTTGGCTTTGACAATTGCGGTGCCAGTGTCTTGGCACCCCGGGAGAATTCCGCTCGCGGCGATGTTCGCGTTTCGAAGTAGGTCCAACGCGACAAATCGGTCGTTGCCGGACGCTTCGGGGTCATCAAGGATTTTCGCGAGTTGTGCGAGGTGCGGTGTGCGCAAATAGTGCGCGATTTCGAACATTGCTGCCGAGGTGAGTGTCGTGATCGCCTCGGGCGAGACACGGAGAAAGTTTCCGACAGGTGTTTCCACTGTCTCGACACCCTCAGTCGTGAGGAGTCGGTACTCGGTGGTGTCTGGTCCGAGGGGGAGGAGTTCCTGATGTACGAAGTCAGCCATCTCCGTACGGTACCTGCCGCGAGTGCTGCCTAACGCGTGAAGAACCCAGAATCGATCTCGCGCACCACTGATTCGACCGGCTTCGGTGAGGCTTGGAGCGTGCCGCGGAATGGAGCGGCGAGCACAAGCAATAGCGCTAGGTCAAAGGCAACCAGGAGGACAACCGACAGAACTACGAACGAGGACCGCCCGGGACTTTCGACAACCAAGATCACGGAATTGATCGTGAGGATGATTCCGCTGAGAGCAAGAACTGCGAGGAGCAGGGTGGGTAGCGTTCGGCCTGCCGCATTGGTGAGATCTCGTCGCGTGGCGCCGAGATCATCAACAGCAGCGAGGAGTTCGTTCGAGGCTGGTGTTGAAACTGCCGGTGAGTACGCCGCGTCACGCACGGACTTCTGCAAATTTCGATATGACTCTGTTTCGATGAGACCAACCTCATCTCCGCCTTGCAGGCGTTTCCAGCCGATTGTCACTGTGTACGAAAGGTCAGTGCTCAGAGCCTTCTGAATCTGGAACGTGTCTGCTCCGGGAGCGGTAGAGGCCCATGCCAGTCGAGCGCTCGCCGATGCGATGTGAGCGACTGTCGAATCGGTAGACGACTGAGCCGTCCATTCAGTTGCGATAACAAAGGCCGAAAGGAACGCGAACAGCGCCCCCAGTGTCGGCATCAGCGGAGCGGCGTGACCCACAGAACGGCTGGCGTGATGACCTAAGAAGCGGCGGATGACGAAGTGGGCAACGACGGCAATCGTTGCAATAACGATGAACAACAGCGGGAAGAGGGCCCACCAGTCGAGGCTCGTCAGCGTGGTCATTTTGCAAGCCTCCCATTGATTCCGAGGTCAGGCCTTCGTTGGACCCTCGGCTACGGTTGACACTGCACCTAGGGAGACAACTGTGAACGCAATCGTCATTTACTAAAGTCTTACGGGAAATACCAAGAAGGCAGCCGGCTTCATTGTCGACGAGCTCCTTGCCCGAGGCGTCACTGCAGTTGCGTGCCCCACAGCAGACGTCGACTACCAAGCTCTTGCCACTGCCGATCTCGTCATCGTCGGGAGCTGGACCGACGGTCTCTTTCTGTTCGGGCAGAAGCCTGCGAATCAAGGCCGACTGTCACAGATTCCGTTCCTCACGGGTAAGCAAGCGGCGGTGTATTGCACCTATGCACTCGAAACCGGCAAGACCCTCGAGAAACTCGAAGCCATCGTGAAAGATCGCGGTGCCGAGGTGATCGGCGGCATGGCAATTAAGCGCAACAAACTTCAAGAAGGCAGCACTGAGTTCGTGTCGAGGTTGCTCGGAGTCGTTTCCGTCTGATCCGGTCCGAGTTGCTTGGCGTTGTCGGTTGATCTGATCGGCGTAAAGCAAACGGCTCCGATCACCATCAATGCGCGTACGGTCGAGAGCCACGGTTCATCTCCGTGTCCCGATGGATCAACGAGAATGAGCCATGCGATCGCGCAAGCGGCCTTCGCTTTGAAAGTTTTTGCTTGCAGAACAAACGCGACGAGGGCCACGAGCAGGAAGCCAAGGTGGTGCGTCCAAGAGATCGGACTCAGGGCGGCAGTGGCGCATCCGACAATGGCGGCAACTGCGAGATAGTCGTTCGCTCGAGATGCGCGTACCGATCGAATCAGAGCGACGACGAGGATGACCGCAGCAAGCACGAACCAAAGTCCGGTTCGGAGATATCCCGGGTCGATGACTCGAGCGATCGCGCCCAGCAGTGAATTGTTCCGCGCGTCGCTCACCGACCCCACACGATCTGAATGCCAAACAAGGTCGGTCCAGTAGAGCTTCGAATCTGACGAAGCGAGGGCCCACCCGATTGCAGTCGCAAGCGCCAACGCACCGAGCGCCCGGAGTGTGGACCGCCATCGTTTCGTTGCCGCCAACCAAACAATGAACAAACCAGGGACGAGCTTGATGGCGGTAGCAACACCAATACCGATGCCCGACCGGCGGGAGGACCTGCGTATCGCGTTGAGGTCAACGAGCACGAGCAGCCACAAGAGGATGTTGATCTGACCCTGCCGCAGCGTGAGCCATACAGGAATGGTCACGGTCGCAGCCGCAAACGCCCAAGCACTCCAGGTGAATCGTTTGGCGGCATCGATTCGGGCAAGACCGGCAACCGACCAAACGCAACTGAAGAGGGCGAGCAGGTTCAAAGCGGTGAACAGCACCTCTCTCCCGTCCGCCGTCAGCGGGGTGAGAGACGTAAAGAGCAGCGGGCCGATCGGGGGATAGGTGGCAGAAAGATGAAAGGTCGGGTCGTGATAGTCGTAAATCGAGCCGCCATTGCCCCACGCTCTTGCTGCATTTGTGTAGATCTGTAGGTCGAGAAGGCCATTTGGTGGCCCAGCCTTCCAGGCCTGCCAGAGAGCGATTCCAACGGCAGCCGAAAGAGCGACTGTGGCCAGCCACCTTCCCCGCAATTGACAGACCCACGCCACGAAGATGATCGCAGCAACGATTGCCAAGGGAGTAGTCCACGGGTTGATGAACTCGAATAGCCAATTGGGCACGTTGGGACGCTAGCGGAGGGCACTTTCGTAAGCGTCAGATGTGCCTCGTGGACGAAACATGATTGTCACAGAGATGGTGTCATCCCGATGAACTTTTGGGGGCTAGTTTCCTCTTTGGGCGGGGCCCTCTGGGGCACTTCTTCGTCCATCCACTTCACCCCCAAGAGGAGATCATGGGTACCAAGCCGTCAAATACAAGCCGTCGATTCCGCTCAGTCGGCATCGTCGCACTCGCGTTGCTCGGCGTCTTCGCCGTTGTAGCAACAGCGTGTGGAAAGAGCAGCAGCGGAAGCAGCAGTAGCGGCACCGTCAAGGCTGCTTGGATTTACGTTGGCCCCATTAATGATGGTGGTTGGTCGCAGACCCACAACGCTGGCCGTGAATTCGTAGCCAAGCAACTCGGATCGAAAATTCAGACGACCTACAAGGAAAACGTTCCTGAAGGTCCCGAGGTCGCTCAGGTTATTGACGATCTCATCAAGGACGGCAACCAGATCATCTTCGCGACGTCTTACGGTTTCAAGGACGCCATGCAGGCTGCCGCCCAGGCAAACCCGAAGGTGAAGTTCGAGATGGCAACTGGTGACTCGATCACCCTCGGCCAGACAGTTCCGTCGAACTACAACGAGTACTACGGAGCTGGCGAGGATTCGCTGTACGTCACTGGCATCGCCGCAGGTAAGGCAACGAAAAACAACACCATCGGTGTTTCGGCCCCGTTCCCGATCCCTGAGATTATCCGCGGAATCAATGCATTCACTCTTGGTGCACAGTCGGTCAACCCCGCAGCCAAGGTGAACGTTGTCTGGACCAAGACGTGGTTCGATCCAGCCGTAGAGCGCCAGTCAGCTGAATCGCTCGTCTCAGCAGGCGCCGACGTGCTCTTCTCGCATCAGGACAGCCCTTCAGCGGGCGAAGTTGCCAAAGCTGGCAACCTTCCTTGGTTCGGATACGACTCTGACCAGTCCGGCGCTTACAGCTCCGTCTGGCAGACCGCTGCGACCTACAACTGGGGTCCATTCGAACTTTCAGAGGTCAACAAGCTGATTGATGGCACCTGGAAGCAGAACAATTACTACGGCACCATCGCCGACAACTACACGTCGCTCGCCCCGTACGGTGCAACCGTCGCCCCTGCGACCAAGGCACTCATGGATGCCGAGGTCACAAAGGCAAAGAGTGGCAAGGCCGACGCCTTTGGTTGGTACTGGGGTCTCGCTGACCGTCAGGATCAGGACGGCAAGACCGTGATCACCAAGGGTCAGACCCTCACGATGAAGGACCTCTACACAATGAGTTACTTCGTCAAGGGAGTCACCGGCAGCCCGAAGGGCTGATCGGAGTAATGTCCGAACTGTGACGCAAGATTCACTCGTGGAAGCAGCCACCGCCCCGGCGGTGGCTGCTTTTCACATCACCAAGAAGTTTCCAGGCGTCAACGCCAACGAGGACGTCACCTTCGATGTTCGTGTTGGCGAAGTTCACGCGCTTCTTGGCGAAAACGGAGCAGGGAAAACAACACTTTCAAACATTTTGACCGGCCTCTATCGGCCTGACTCAGGTTGGCTCGAAGTACTCGGCGATCGAGTCAATTTCCAGTCGCCGCGCGACGCAATCGCTGCTGGCATCGGAATGGTGCACCAGCATTTCCGGCTCATCCCGACATTCACAGTTGCCGAGAACATCGCTCTCGGTTCTGCCCATGATCCAATCAACGGTCGTTTCGATCTCGCTGCGATCGAAGAACGAATCGTTGCGCTGAGCGAATCTTTTGACCTGCCGGTTGACCCTCGAGCAAAGATCTGGCAGCTCTCTGTTGGTGAGCAACAGAGAGTCGAAATTCTCAAGGTGCTTTACCGCGAGGCACGCGTCCTCATCATGGATGAACCGACGGCGGTTCTTACTCCTGTTGAATCAGAGGCACTCGCCTCGACGATGCAGTCGATGGCTCGAAACGGCCGAAGCGTGGTGTTCATTTCCCACAAACTCGGGGAAGTCGCGTCAATTGCGGACAGAGTCACTGTTCTTCGTCATGGTCGGTCGGTGGAAACGGTGACAGAGAACGACGTGAACGCTTTGGCTTCGCTCATGGTGGGCCGATCTGTCGAATCCGTGCAGCAAACCACCGAATCGATGTCTCTGTTCGTGGCGGAAAGCGCTCCCGTTGTTTTAGAGATAAGCGATCTTTGCGCCACTGGTGATCGCGGTCTCAAAGCGTTGAACGGTGTAAATCTGAATGTCCGAGCTGGCGAGATTGTCGGGGTTGCTGGCGTGGCCGGTAACGGACAACGTGAACTTGTTGAGATTCTCGCCGGGCTTCGTCGATCGTCTTCTGGTTCTGTTCAAGTGGACGGCGAGTCGCTTGAGAATGGCAGCACCCGTCATCCAATTCGTCTTGGTGTCTCGTACGTTCCTCAGGATCGCATGGGAACTGGGCTCGCACCCGATCTGTCGATTGCCGAGAACATGGCACTGAAGAAGTACAGACGGCCGCCCGTTTCGCGACCACCGTTTCTTCGTCAATCCGTGATCGATTCTGAAGCTCGTGAACTCATGGCTCAGTTCGACGTACGAGCACCTTCAGAGACGACACCAACGCGTCGCCTCTCTGGTGGAAATGTGCAGAAGGTTTTGCTGGCCCGTGAGATGTCCGGTGATCCAAAGGTCCTCGTCATTGCATCGCCGTCTCAGGGACTCGACGTTGGAGCTGTTGCAATCGTTCATCAGCTACTTCTTGATGCAGCAGGAAAAGGGGTCGGGATCCTGCTCGTAAGCGAAGACCTCGATGAGGTTCTTTCGCTGTCTCACCGGATTGCCGTGATGTATGAAGGTCGTATTCTCGACACCGTTGACCGAGTCGATGCCGATGTTCAGCGGATCGGCCTCCTCATGGGCGGACAAATGGAGGAGTCGGCATGAAGCGCTTCCGACTCAGGCTTGAACCTCGAAGCGATTTACCAAAATGGCTTCCTTGGGCAGTCCCCGTTGGTTCGTTCTTGGTCGCGCTGCTCGTCGGAGCAATTGTTCTTTCCACAACTGGACAGAACCCGTTCTCGGTGTACGCCCGCATCGTGGACCGCGCATTCCTCTCTGACGGCGCCTTTAGTGGAACGTTGGTTTCAGCAACGCCGCTTCTCTTCACCGGTTTGTGCGCGGCTGTTGCGTTCCGTGTTGGTTTTTTCAATATCGGTGGCGAAGGACAGTTCGTCATGGGTGCGATCTTCGGATCGGGAATCGCGCTGAAGTTGGGCGCCGACGTTCCCGGTGTTGTTGCAGTGGCATCAATGGTTGTGTTCGGCGCTATAGGTGGCGGACTTTGGGCTCTGATTCCAGGAATCCTCAAAACTCGTTTTCGAACAAACGAGATCATCACATCGTTGATGTTGAACTACGTCGCCGCGGTTATCGCCACCTATCTAATTTTCGATTCGCAATCGTTCTGGCGAGAATTAACAGGGAGCGGCGTTGTATTCCCCAAAGGAAAGGTTCTTCCAACGATCGCCTGGTGGCCGAAACTCGATTTCGGTTCTGTGATTGTCCCGTTTGGTTTCTTATTGGGGATGGTTATCGCCGGCTGGCTTTATGTGCTGCAGCGTAAGACACGATTCGGCTTTGAGATGCGAGTCGTTGGCGGCGCTCCGACGACAGCTCGCTATGCAGGAATCAAACCAAATCGGGTGATCATCGCTGTCGCTGCACTGTCCGGAGCGCTTGCCGGAATTGGTGGCGCTACCGATGTCGGAAACTTTCGTCACATACTTGACCCCAAAGGTTTGCAGCAGTCTGGGTTCGGGTATGCCGGAATCGTGGTTGCAGCTCTCGCTCGACTGAATCCGGTTGCTGTTGTGTTCGTCGCAATCTTGTTAGGCGGCATTACCAACGCCGGCTACGCCCTCCGAGGCCCCGACTTTCCATCGGGTCTCGTCGGCGTTCTGCAGGGACTGATCTTGTTCTGCACTCTTGGTGGCGAAGTTTTGGCCCGCTATCGCGTGAAGCGCTCTTCGCCGAGCGATGTCATCGAGACTGCGCTGGAGCCGGCATGAGCATCAACGAGAACATCTTCGTAGTGATCATGGCCTCGGCCATTTTCTACGGAACCCCTCTCGTGTTCGCGTCTCTGGGCGAAGTGCTCGCTGAACGCAGCGGTGTTCTTAATCTCGGAGTCGAAGGCATGATGTTGCTCGGCGCTGTTGCCGCAGCGTGGGTCTCGACGAACGTTGGCGGACCGGCGATTGTCGTGCTGCCATTAGCCCTCGTCGCCGCAATGATTGCTGCCGGATTGGGCGCTTCAATCCATGCATTTCTCACGATCACACTTCGTGTCAACCAAATCATCTCCGGCTTAGCGCTCACGATTTTTGCGGGCGCCGCAGGTCTGTCTTCCTACCTAGCGGGAATTTGGCATCTCGGGAAAGCGCCCGTGATGCATCAATTCCTGCGTCTCGATGTCTTCGGTCTCGCCGATACACCCGTCGTCGGACCGATTCTTTTCCACCAGACCTTGTTGACATACCTGTCGTGGGTGCTGGTCATCGCCGCATCGGTCTACCTGTTCAAGACTCGAATGGGCCTCCATGTCCGTGCCGTGGGCGAGTCCCCGCAAACTGCAGATTCCGTCGGAATCCCAGTTGCTCGGTATCGCTATGCACACGTCATTTTGGGGGGCTCGTTTGCCGGTATTGCCGGGGCCTGTTTCTCGCTGATGATCGTGCCAACTTGGGTTGACGGAATGACCGCAGGACAGGGTTGGATCGCATTAGCCCTCGTGATCTTCGGATTTTGGCGACCCGACCTCATGTTGGTTGGTGCGTATCTCTTCGGCGCGCTCTCAAGCCTGAGCCTGACGTTGCAAGCGCGTGGCTTCCACATCTCAACTGCATTCCTCGCAGCGCTGCCATACGTGATGACGATCGTGGTTCTCGTGATCGCGTCGAACGCGTCTTCCCGTCGACAACTCGGTGCGCCAGCCGCGCTTGGAAAACCCTACGAACGGGAAGAGCGGTAACGCTTCAGTCGTGAATGTCTGACTCGTGGGGATTCACGAGAGCGTTCTTGGTTGACCACGGGAAATCAATCCAGTCGCTGGTGTGTTTCCAGACGTAATCACAGTCAATGACCGATTCCGGTTTCTGATACACCACCGCAGTGCGGACCTCGCCAACCTGTGAAGCGACGTATTCGACAACCATTTTCAGGGTGTGTCCGGTATCGGCGACATCGTCACAAATCAGAACTTTCGATGACTCGATATTCACAAGTGTGAGTGGCGGCGGGAGGATGACCGGAAATTCGAGGCGCTCGCCCTTGCCTGTGTAGTACTCCACATTCATGACGTGTGTGTTCTTGATACCGAGCGAATAGGAGAGTGCACCGCCAATCGGGAGACCCCCTCGGGCAATTGAGAGGATGAGGTCTGGGCGGTACCCATCGGCGTCAATCATGCGGGCCAAGTCGAGCGATGCTTCGCCGAACATTGACCAGGTAAGAACTTCCATCTCGCTCATGAAGCGAAACTACTCAATCATTCCGCCTCTCCGTTCCATCAGTGACGCAAGTACGGTGACGACATGTCAATCGATGAACCCGTCACTGCCGGGCGGCCTCCCGAGCTCGGCCCACTCATGCATACGGGTGGTGAGTTGCTCAGCCGTGCTGAGCGTCGCCAGCTCGGTCGCGACCGCCGAAAGTCAACGCAAAGGTCCTCACACGCTGGATGGACGGCGCCTTCGACCCGACGTGACCCCTACGCGATCCTCAATGACCAGAACCGACGCCGGTTTCCCGACCTCATTCCGCTTCGCTGGGGTCGGATGGCCGCTTCGCCATTCACCTTTTACCGTGGAGCGGCCGCGGTCATGGCGGCCGACCTTGCGACAACACCGACCACCGGATTCGACGTCCAGGTCTGTGGCGATGCGCACCTTCAGAACTTTGGTCTGTTCGCTTCGCCAGAACGAAATTTGCTGTTCGACGTCAATGATTTCGATGAGACGCTCCCCGGTCCGTGGGAGTGGGACGTCAAGCGATTAGCAGCGAGCGTGGAGCTTGCGGCCCGCGATAACGGCTTCACATCTGAAGAGGCAGAGTCGGCAACGCTCCAGAGTGTCTCGTCCTACCGGGAGTGGATGGCGGTTCTTGCCGATCAATCCCAACTCGATGTTTGGTACGCAAAGGTTGATGTCGAGAAGATCATCCCGATGCTTCCTATGGATGAGCAGAAGCGGTCCAACAAGTTCGTCGAACGAGCCCGCCGGCACACGACTTTGCAGGCCCTCGACAAGTTAACGGTGGTCGTCGATGGAGGCCGCGTCATCGTGGATACACCGCCAATTGTTGAACACCTTCCCGAACTAACCACATACCACGCTGTTCACACGGTTCTCGATCGGTATCGAGAGACTCTGCAAGAAGACAAGCGTCTCCTCTTGGGACGCTTTGAAATCGTTGACATTGCTCGCAAGGTCGTCGGCGTAGGAAGTGTGGGAACGCATTGCTGGATAGCTCTCTGCACCGCAGATAGCGAAGATAACGATCCACTGTTCTTACAGATCAAAGAAGCGAATCGCTCAGTTCTTGAGCCATGGATTGGCTCGAGTGCGTACTCCACGAATGGTGAACGAGTAGTGGTCGGGCAGCGTCTGATGCAGGCTGCCAGCGATATGTTCTTGGGTTGGACCAAGTTTCGTGAACGTCACTATTACATTCGCCAATTGCGAGACATGAAGGGTTCAGCCGATGTCGCGACAATGACTCCTTCTCTTCTCTCAAGTTATGCCGGTGTTTGCGGTATGACCCTTGCTCGAGCGCATGCTCGAACTGGTGATCCAATCGCGATTAGTGCTTATCTCGGCGAGAGCGACGTTTTCGATCGAGCGATCGCGTCGTTTTCGAAGGACTACGCAGATCAGACAGAGCGTGACCACGCCGAACTACGTGCCCTCATCGATTCAGGAACGATTGAAGCGATCGAGGGTCGCTGATAGCTAATGGGCAGGCTTCGATTGCAGGTCTGAAAGAACTGCTGCAGCGGCGCGTCGGCCCGAGAACAGCGCTCCTTGAATAGACGCTGTATCGCGGTGGTCCCCGCACACATAGCGGCCACCTCCGAGTCGGACTGATCGCCTCGGATCAAAAGGCGGTAGTTGCAACGGCTGACCGTGAGCGATGACGTCCACCCGGATTGTTTCCCACGACCGTGAGCCCGGATGCCAAGTCTCGAGTTGTGCTCGGACGTCTGATTCAAGATTCGGTGTGAGCGCATCCTTCCCGGGGATGGCTGCGACACACAGGGTCTTACCCGCTGGGGCGTAGCTAGGGGCAACATCGCTATGCACTGCGAGGTTCTTCATCGGCCCCGAATGAGCGCCATCGAGCAGGATTCGGCGATTGTGAATCGGTGCATTGGTTGCATCGAACCAAATAGCAGCGACTGGTCGAGAGCCTGGGTCGGGGAGTTGGAGAAGATCGGCAGCCGCTGGTCCATGAGTAGCAACGACAACAGCGGCACTTGTGAACTGCTCGCCATTAGCGAGCGTCACTGTGGTGCCGTCTATCGAGTGAACAGGTGCATTGCAGCGAAGAGCGTTGCTGGGGAGCCCAGAAGCGATTACATCGGACAGGGTGCCCATACCTCTGGCCGGCACAGCGCTGTCTCCGACGGCGAGCATGCGGAGGATTACTTCAAATCTTCGGGAGGAGACTTCTAGGTCGGGATCAAGTTGAATGCCAGCGAAGAGCGGCTCAAAGAAGCGCTGAATGAAAAGTGGGGAGAAGCCGAGACGCTGCAATTCGGCTCGAGTAGATGAATCCGGTCGGCGTAAAAGATCGGGGACCGAACCTCGACGCACTGATGCGATCAACCGAAGCAGCCGCAACTTGTCGGCGATTGAGCCAATCGGCGCGAAAACCGTCGACGGAAAATCGCGAGGGCTTCGAAGAGGATCGCCGATGCTGCGGAAATCGGTACCGGTCCAGATGGTTGCGCCAGGTTGAAAGTTACGCAGATCAAGTTGATCGAGATCGAACCAACGCTCGAGCTCGGGATAGGCGGTGAGCAGAAGCTGGAATCCGCGATCAAGGATGAAGCCATCGACGTAGTCGGATCGGACTCGACCACCAACGCCATCGGAGGCCTCAAAGAGCTGGACGCCGATACCGGCGGCACTCAACGTGCGCGCACATGCCAATCCGGCGAGCCCGGCCCCGACAATCACCACGTCTTCGTTCACGCGTTGGAGGCTACTAACTGCAAGTCCGATACTTCGATATCAAGGCGACCATGATCGGTGCGTCGATCACCGTACGCTTTCGGAATGCCCCGACGTCTGGCCACCAATGACTGATCGTGATGGTGCTGGTCGCAGGATTCTTGGGCGTTCCTCAAGTGAGAGTTCACCTCAAGACATTGCCGCGAACGTAGGCGCGTCCCGCCCTGTTCTCGGGCGAAGCAGCGCTCGTGCGTCGAATCCGGCGCCTTCGTCCAGAACTTCTAGTGATGATGCGAGCACGCGCAGTTTGTTGTCGCCGCCGCAGCGTCGTCGGTTGCGTCGACCGAAAATCCGAACACTTGTTGTGTTCTCGCTTACGCTCATCGTTGTTCTGCCGCTTGTTGCGTTCTCTTTTGGTTGGTGGCAATTTTCCAAGATCCCAACAGTCAACGTTTCGTCTGCGTTGTCGGCGAGGGGATCACGTTCGGGAACGAATTACCTCATCGTCGGAACCGACTCTCGGGCCGGAATTACGGCGACTGATCCAAACGCTGGAGCGTTTCTAACTGGTGAAGTTTCTGGCGCTCGAACCGACACGATCATGGTGTTGCACGTGGATGGTGGAACGACTCAGCTCGCTTCCGTTCCACGAGATCTTTGGGTGACCGACCCAGCGACGGGACAGAAGGGTCGGATTAATTCGACGTTTGCATCCGGACCGTCGAACTTGATCAAGGCAGTTGAGTCGCTTGGCATCCCGGTTGATCAGTATCTCGAAATCAACTTCGTAAGTTTCGGTCGACTTGTCGATTCCGTAGGTGGCATCTCGATTGATTTCCCGTTTCCGGCAAAAGACGACCACTCCGGTCTTTCGATCTTGAAGGCTGGACCAAACCACCTCAACGGAACCGAAGCGTTGGCTTACGTGCGCAGCCGGTATTACGAGGAGCTCGTTGACGGCAAGTGGCGTGTCGATGGAACCGCCGACATTGGGCGGACCGAACGTCAGAGAGCGTTTCTCACCGCATTGATGCACAAAGTCAGCACCGAAAGAAACCCTTTTCACCTTTTTGCGCTTCCCGGTTCGCTGGGTTCGGGAATGAAGCGAGGATCGACGTTGTCGTATCTCGACGCAATTGGCTTGGCTTGGACAATGAAAGATGCCTCGCCTGAACCAGTTGCGTTACCCGTAACGCCTCGTCGGACATCAGGTGGTGCTGATGTCCTCGAATTACAACCAGAAGCAAAGACGGTGATTCAAGCTCTTGCTGGTTAGAGACCGTGTCCGACTCGCTAGTCGGCGATGATGAGCAAGATGTGATCGGGTTTGGTCGCTGCTGATTCAAAAACTTCGAAAGCATTTTCGACGAGTCCGACGAGTTCCGGGTGCTTGCGGAATTGTCGTGGATCGAGCTTTCTCATTCGATCGAGCGCTCCGTTGACATCATCACTATCCAGCCAACCTTTATGACCCCAACCGAATCGCACCAGAAGCCGATCAAGTGCACCGGGATTGAGGTGCCGCTCTGCAAGCGTTAGAAGTTCTCGACCGCGAGCTAATCGCCGCGACTCGGTCGCGTGCCAACCGAGAAGTGGAAGTCCGCGGCGAAGTGCATCGGGCGCCTGAATGGATCGAGTTGGCGTGAGCCAAGGAGCCATCAACACTCGATACCAATCGACCAGGTAGGTGTCCTCGCAGGCTCGGTACCAATCATCGGGAGAGGAAACGACGAGCGACGCCAAGTAGGAATGAATGACCGGGTCGACACCATCCCAGATCTGGACGGCTCGATCGCGAAGCGCAACGAGACCGTCGGATGCTTCGAGACGATCCTGAAAGTCGTGGTGAAAGGCGATGGAGTCGAGCATCCAGGACAGACCAGTGACTGTCATTCGGCGACCTCCCTCGCTGCTCGTTGGGCTGCCATTTTCGCGGTGCGGGGTTCTCGGAGCGCGGATGCCTAGCCCGGCGTCTGCAACTGCTCCACGAGAGCATCGAGCACTGGCTGGATCGATGGTGTCTGTTCTGCCTCGATTGATTCCATTTCGCAGAACACATCTGTGCCGTGAGAGCGACCCTGGAGCGTCATCAGGACGGAACAAGAGGGACCGCCCTCGAAACGGACGATGACCTCGAGGAGCCCGAGGGTGCGGTCGACATGACCAATACCACCAAGGGCAGCGGCAGCTTCGAGGAGGCGTTGGTACGCCTCGTCTGGTGGCGCTTCAATCCAGATGGTGTCGCCGTCATGGTCCGACGCGATGGAAGACCGACTCGATGAGACCAAGTCAGTTTCGGTGAGCGCTTCTGCAGCGATCGAAACTTGACCATCGGGTGACGTTCGAATCGATGCCACGACGACGGAGTACGCCTCGGTGAGATGGGCTGGGTCGATGTCGGCTGTCCGCCGGTCGGCGCTGACGGAAGCGACATCCGGGTGGTGGACACGCATGAGTTCATGGAATGCGATCTGAACTTGTTTCTCGGAACAGCCTTCTGCAATTCCTAGAAGGTTGCAGGCTTCGACAAGGTCCATCGATCAGTGAGCGACTTCAGGGTGCGACAGGAACGATTCAAGAAGGAGTGCGAACCGGTGGGGATCGATGACGCCGGTGAGCTCACGGGCAGAATGCATAGAAAGTTGAGCGACCCCGACATCAACCGTCGTAACTCCGAGACGCGCTGCAGTAACCGGGCCGATTGTGGATCCGCAGGGCATGTCGTTGCGTGACACAAACGATTGCATTGGGATTCCAGCGCGTTCGGCCAAGGAAAGAATGTGCGCTGCACCGGGCGCGTCGGTGCCGTATCGGGCATCGGCGTTCCATTTGAGGACCGGGCCGCCATCAAGAAGCACCGAATGATCGGGCTCGTGACGTTCGGGCCAATTTGGATGCGTCGCATGAGCGCCATCGGCGGAGATGCACAGTGACGAAGCAAGAGATGCGAACCATTCGTCTCGTGAACATCCGGCGGCAAGCGAGATTCGTTCGAGAACAGTTGGAAGCAATTGACCCGCGGCACCCGTCGATGACTGACTTCCGACCTCTTCGTGATCAAAGAGGCACAAGACCGGAACAGATGATGAATCTGCGGAGTAATTGAGCAGCGCGACGAGTCCGGCGTGACAAGAAAGGAGATTGTCGAGGCGAGCTGAGGCAAAAAGTGATTGGTCGACGCCGAGGCGAGCCGGGGGAGTCAGGTCGTGAGTCATGAGGTCCCACGACAGGAGCGAGTCGGAAGAAATAGAGAGCTGTTCGCTCAGCCACGCTCGAAAGGTTGGCACCGTTTGCGGCGACGAACTCCAAACGGGTTGGAGGTGGCGTTGTGGATCGAGTCGAAGACCCTCGGAGTTAATGGATCGGTCGAGATGGATGGCGAGTTGCGGAACCCGAAGAAGCGGATCATCGAAACGGAAGAGAACATCCTGGGTGGATCCATCGGCGGACCGAACTCCAACTCTCCCGGAAATACCGAGATCTCGATCGAGCCAAGAATTAAGGAGCGCTCCTCCGTAGATCTCGACCCCGAGCTGAGCCATTCCCGCAGATTGGTGGTCGGGGCGCGGCCGGAGGCGGAGGTTGGGTGAATCGGTATGAGCCCCGATGATGCGGAAGCCCGAGCGAGGGTCAGCAGCGCCAGCACCCGACCAAGCAACGAGCGCTCCGCCGCGGGTCAGGACGTATCGGCCGCGGCTCGTGGGCCAAGGTGCGGCTTCATCAATGAGGGTGAACCCTGCCGCTTGGAGCCTTCTGGAGGCCTCAGTGGCGGCGTGGAAGGGGGATGGTGAGGCCGAAATGAAGGCGGCCAAATCCTCAAGATGCGAGCGGGGGGTGAGTTCTGAACGTTCCACAGCGCCAGACCCTATCGGTGGGTCGGAAACTCCGTCCCGCTACCAATCTGCACTCGGCCGCCCGACCGGAGGATGGCAGCCTCTTGCTGTGTACAATTCGACCTCCGCTCCGGGGCCAGCGTCGTCCCCATCGTGAGCGTGTCATCCCCCAGGTTTCGTCTCCTCGAGGCGAATCTGCCGATCCACGCAACGTAGGAAGACGCATGTCATCTCTTAGCCCGTCTGGGCTCCCCAGCGCACAGGGTCTCTACGACCCCCGTTTCGAACACGATGCTTGTGGCGTCAACTTTGTCGTTCACATGAAGGGCCAACGGAGCCATCAGATCGTGCGTCACGGTCTCGGGGCGCTTTGCAACATGGATCATCGCGGTGCTGCCGGCGCCGAGGTGAACACCGGTGATGGCGCAGGCATCCTCATTCAGATCCCCGATGCGTTCTTCCGTGCCGTTCTGCCATTCGACCTTCCTGAGGAAGGCCATTACGCAACTGGCTTGGCCTTCCTTCCCGCCGACGTGGTTGCTTCTGCAGCGGCCCGAGCCAAGATCGAATCGATCTTCGTTGAAGAAGGTCTGTCAATCCTCGGATGGCGCGAGGTTCCCGTCGACGACTCGATGATCGGTTCACAGGCGAAGAGTGTTGAACCGTCGTTCTTCCAGCCATTCGTGGTCGGAGAGGGACTTCACGGACTGTCTCTTGATCGTCACGTGTATCTGGCCCGTAAGCGTTCCGAAAATGAACTCGGAACAGTTTCTCAGGGTGGGGTGTATTTCCCTTCCTTGTCGAGTCGCACGTTTGTCTACAAGGGCATGCTCACCACGACCCAACTCGGTGAGTTTTTTACTGACTTGACCGATCCGAGAGTTGAATCAGCGCTTGCACTTGTTCACTCGCGATTCTCAACGAATACGTTTCCGTCGTGGCCGCTCGCGCATCCGTTCCGATTCATCGCCCATAACGGCGAAATCAATACCGTTCAGGGCAATCGAAACTGGATGCGAGCACGTGAAGCGCTCCTCGGCTCCGACCTTCTCCCCGGTGATCTCGACCGCATCTTTCCGATTTGTTCAGAAGGGGCCTCTGACTCGGCAACGTTCGATGAGGTCTTAGAACTCCTTCATATGGGCGGTTACGAGCTTCCCCACGCTGTCTTGATGATGGTTCCCGAGGCTTGGGAGCATCAGCCTTCGATGCCTCGGGCCAAGCGCGACTTTTACCGCTACCACGCGTCGCTCATGGAACCGTGGGACGGGCCGGCCTCGATCGCGTTTACCGACGGCACCGTTATTGGCGCAGTGCTTGACCGCAATGGCCTCCGGCCTTCGCGCTACTGGGTGACCGCTGATGATCTCGTGATCATGGCTTCGGAAGTTGGCGTCATCGATGTCGATCCAGCTCGCGTTGTTCAAAAGGGTCGACTTCGACCCGGACGCATGTTCCTCGTCGACACTGCACAGGGCCGCATTATCGATGACGAAGAGATCAAGAGTCACCTTGCCGATCTTCACCCTTACGGGGATTGGTTAGCGGCGAATCAACTCGAACTTCAATCGCTGGCATCGCAGCCGCACACTCTCATCGCACATGACGCAGTGGTCAAGCGCCAGCAACTCTTTGGTTACACGAACGAAGAGATGAAGCTCATCCTTGAGCCAATGGCGAAAAATGGTCTTGAGCCAATCGGTTCGATGGGCACCGATACTCCGATCGCCGTTCTTTCATCGCGTTCGCGTTTGTTGTTCGACTACTTCGCCCAGCTCTTCGCCCAGGTGACGAATCCTCCGCTGGATGCAATTCGCGAGGAACTTGTTACCGCTGTGAGCGGAACGCTCGGTCCTGAAGGAAATCTCCTCAACCCGCAACCGTCTTCGTGTCGCCAGATCGTCATCGAACGTCCGATCCTCGACAACGACGAATTGCGCACGCTCGTGCACATTGCGGATCACGAAGGTGCATCGGATTTCCGCACGGTTGTCATCCCTTGCCTCTACCCAGTTGCGGCTGGGGGAGAAGGTCTCGCCAAGGCGCTTGAGAACGTTCGTCGTCTCGCTTCCGATGCGATTTATGCGGGAGCGACGATGCTCGTGTTGTCTGATCGCGGTGCCGATACCGAAATGGCGCCGATTCCTTCGTTGCTGTTCACCAGCGCTGTTCATCACCATCTCATTCGACAGAAGACGCGCACACGTGTCGGACTCATCGTCGAGGCCGGCGATGCCCGAGAAGTGCATCACATGTGTTTGCTCATCGGATACGGTGCGGCGGCGATTAATCCGTACCTCGCATTCGAGACCATCGAAGATCTGATCGCTGAAGGTCGTTCAGAACTGCACGACCCAATCAAGGCGATCGGCCACTACATCAAGTCCTCAAGTAAGGGCGTCTTGAAGGTCATGTCCAAGATGGGCATCTCCACTGTTGCGTCCTATACCGGCGCTCAGATCTTCGAAGCCGTCGGTTTGTCACATTCGCTTGTCGACGAATATTTCAGTGGAACAGTGAGTCGTCTTGGTGGCATTGGCCTCGACGAAATCGCCGCCGAGGTCGCAGTTCGACATCGCCTCGCGAACCCTGAGAACCCAACGCAGCGCGCTCACCGTTCTCTCGAAGTTGGTGGCGAGTATCAGTGGCGTCGAGAAGGGGAGTATCACCTCTTCAACCCGGAGACGGTGTACAAGCTCCAGCATTCGACGCGTTCTGGTCGCTACGACGTGTTCAAGGAATACACCTCGAGCATCGATGATCAATCGAAGAATCTCGCCACCTTGCGCGGACTTTTCGAGCTTCGGGTTGGCGCGCGTCCTGCCTTGTCGATTGACGAAGTCGAACCGGTCTCGGAGATCGTGAAGCGTTTCTCTACCGGCGCGATGTCCTACGGCTCTATTTCGGCCGAGGCGCACGAAAATCTTGCGATCGCCATGAATCGTCTAGGCGGCAAGTCCAATACTGGTGAAGGCGGAGAAGACGCGGAGCGTTTCATCCCTCTTCCGAATGGCGATTCTCGACGTTCGGCGATCAAGCAGGTCGCTTCGGGACGCTTTGGTGTTACGAGCGAATATCTCGTGAATGCTGACGATCTTCAGATCAAGATGGCGCAGGGCGCAAAGCCCGGCGAGGGCGGTCAGCTTCCTGGCCACAAGGTGTACCCGTGGGTCGCAAAGACTCGGCACTCAACACCTGGTGTCGGTCTTATTTCTCCTCCGCCACATCACGACATTTATTCGATCGAGGATTTGGCTCAGCTCATCCACGATCTCAAGAACGCGAACAACGAAGCACGAGTCCACGTCAAGCTTGTCTCCGAGGTCGGTGTTGGCACAGTGGCAGCGGGTGTTTCCAAGGCCCATGCCGATGTTGTTCTGATTTCCGGTCACGACGGCGGTACCGGAGCTTCACCTCTGACTTCGCTCAAGCATGCGGGGGCTCCCTGGGAGCTGGGACTCGCCGAGACGCAGCAGACGCTGTTGCTGAACAACCTCCGGGATCGCATCGTCGTACAGGTTGATGGTCAGCTCAAGACCGGTCGCGATGTCGTGATCGCTGCGTTGCTCGGTGCCGAAGAATTCGGATTCGCTACGGCGCCGCTTGTGGTGTCGGGTTGCATCATGATGCGGGTGTGTCACCTCGACACATGCCCCGTCGGCGTTGCTACTCAGAACCCCGAACTTCGTGCGCGGTTCTCAGGGAAGCCTGAGTTCGTTGTGAACTTCTTCGAATTCATTGCTGAAGAAGTCCGCGAGCTCTTAGCTGCACTTGGTTTCCGGACTCTCGACGAAGCCATTGGCCAGGTTGAGTTCATCGATGCAAAGCAGGCCGTCGAGCATTGGAAGGCCTCTGGTCTGGATCTTTCGCCAATCCTCCACGTGCCTGAGCTTGCCGATGGTGCGAGTCGTCGGTGCATCTCGACCCAAGACCACGGCCTCGATCTCGCTCTCGACAACGAGTTGATTCGTCAGGCAGCACCGGCGCTCGACCGACGCGAACGAGTCGAGATTGCCTCGCCGATCCGAAACGTCAACCGAACAGTCGGCACGATGCTCGGGGCTGAAGTGACTCGTCGTTTCGGTGGCGAAGGACTTCCCGACGATACGATCACAATCGCATTCGAGGGCTCCGCCGGACAGAGTTTCGGAGCGTTCCTTCCGAAGGGCATCACTCTTCGACTTGAGGGCGATGCCAACGATTACACCGGCAAGGGCCTTTCGGGCGGCCGAATCGTTGTTCGGCCATCGAAGATCGCGACGTTCGCAGCCGAAGACAACATCATCGCTGGCAACGTTGTTCTCTACGGAGCTACGCAGGGCGAAATGTTCCTGCGCGGAATCGTCGGAGAACGTTTCTGTGTGCGTAACAGTGGAGCGACGGCAGTAGTTGAAGGCGTCGGCGACCATGGCTGCGAATACATGACCGGTGGTCGTGTGGTGGTTCTCGGTCCAACAGGACGCAACTTTGGTGCGGGCATGTCCGGAGGCGTTGCATTCGTCTACGACCCCGACAACACGTTCCTGCTTCGAGTCAACCCCGAAATGATCGACCTTGATCGTCCAGACGGTGACGACCTTGATTGGCTGCGGGACCGCGTCGACAAGCACCTTCACGAAACCGGATCGGCTGTTGCCGAATCGATGCTTGCCAACTGGACCGAGGTTGGTTCCAAGTTCGTAAAAGTCATGCCAAAGGATTTCAAACGGGTACTCGAAGCAGAGCGCAAAGCTCTCGCAGAGGGCACCGATCCCATCGATGCGGTTATGGCCGCAGCGCGAGGGTGAGAGGACAACATCATGGGTGATTCAACCGGTTTCTTGAAGCACGATCGCCAACTTCCGTCACGACGTGAAGTTCCCGTGCGTCTGCGCGATTGGAAAGAGGTCTACGAGGACTTCCCAATCGCAAAAGTTCGCGAGCAGGCGAGTCGATGCATGGATTGTGGTATCCCGTTCTGCAACAACGGCTGTCCCTTGGGCAACCTGATTCCAGACTGGAACGACCTTGTTTTCCATGATCGCTGGCGAGATGCGATCGATCGACTTCACGCAACGAACAATTTTCCAGAGTTCACGGGCCGACTTTGTCCGGCCCCTTGTGAAGCTGCTTGCGTCGTTGGTATCAACCAAGACCCCGTGACGATCAAGCAGGTCGAGGTCGAAATCATCGATAGAGCGTGGTCCGAGGGTTGGATCGAACCCCAGCGCTCTGCACTGCGCACAGGACGCTCAGTCGCGGTCGTTGGCTCAGGGCCAGCAGGGCTCGCAACTGCTCAACAGTTGGCGCGTGCCGGTCACGATGTCGTTGTGTTCGAACGAGCTGATCGTCCGGGTGGTCTGCTTCGCTATGGCATTCCCGAGTTCAAGATGGAAAAGCAGCACCTCGATCGTCGCCTTGAGCAACTCGAGGCCGAGGGTGTCGAGTTCCGTTGCAATGTGGATGTTGGCGTCGACATCACTGGTGAACAACTGCGCGAACAGTTCGATGCAGTGGTTCTCGCCGGTGGAGCGACGGTCGCACGTGACCTCAACATCTCTGGCCGCGAATTCGCTGGCATCCATCAGGCAATGGAGTTCCTTCCCTTGGCGAACCGTGTTCAGGAGGGCGATCTCAATCGCAGTCCGATTCACGCCGAAGGTAAGCGCGTCGTCATCATTGGTGGTGGCGATACCGGGGCCGACTGTCTCGGAACTTCACATCGTCAAGGTGCCCTCTCGGTTCACCAGTTTGAGATCATGGCGCGACCATCCGATTCGCGACCCACAGAGAACCCGTGGCCGACCTGGCCCATCGTCTACCGCACATCGTCAGCCCATGAAGAGGGTGGCGAGCGCGTGTATGCCGTCAACACGCTGGAGTTCCTCGGCGATGAGAATGGAAACCTCAGAGCGCTTCGAGCAGTCGAAGTTGCTTCCGAGACCGTCGATGGTCGTCCGACGTTTATGCCTGTAGAGGGCTCCGAGTTCGAGCTTCCGTGCGAGCTTGTGTTCCTGGCAATGGGCTTTGTCGGCGCAGAGTCAGGCGGCGTCCTTGAGCAGCTTGGTGTCGAAATTGACTCACGCGGCAATGTCGCCCGTGATGGTTCGTGGTCGACCAACGTCGATGGCGTCTTTGTTGCCGGCGATATGGGTCGTGGTCAGAGCCTCATTGTTTGGGCGATTGCCGAAGGCCGCTCAGTCGCCGCTGCGGTCGACACGTTCCTCATGGGCGAGACGCTGCTCCCAGCGCCGATCGATCCCTCTGCAGCTCCGCTTCGCTGAGTTTCGAGAAAGCACGCAGTACGCGAAGAGGCCCCCGTCACTGACGGGGGCCTCTTGCAGTAGATGTGACTGATCAAGCAGCGACAGGATCGCCGTTGAGCTGCCTGTAGGCGTAGCCAGTCGCGATTTCGGTGATGCCGATGGCGAGACCGCAGGTCACAACGTTGATGAGAACGATCACGATTGCGAACACGAGCACGTCGCCAGCGTTCTTGCTTACGAGATTGAACGAGTTTTTGATTGCGTCGACGGGTTCTTGATTGCGCTTTGCGTCCAGGACAAAGAATGCCCAGAAAAGAAGGAACAATCGGACGACGATGTAGCCGATACAGCAGGCCAAGATGCCGACGAATGACAGAAGCGCAACGATGATGGCGCCAATGGCAAACGGGGCAAGTCGTTCTGTAGAGAACATCATGCTTGCTTCGGGCGGACGCCCGTCAGTAATCGCCAAGGCGGCACGTACGAGACCGGCCTCGACCATAAAGCCGACAAAAATGCCAATGGCCAAAATGAGACCGGTGACAAACAATCCTGCGAAGAGGCCGCTGGGGCGTACAAAATTGATGAGCAGATTGAAGATCAATTGCACGCCGAAGAAGATGATGACGATGAGAATCATCGTGCTCAGGTTGGCGACAAACTTCTCCCAGCCATAGGAGAGTGCTGCACCGACATCGAGTCGGGCTGCAGAGGGCTGAGGTGCTGCGCCTGGAGCCTGCTCCGGGGGATACCACTTACCGTCCGAGGCCTGCCACCAGCCCGGCCCTTGGGATGTGTCGCTCATGGACGCTCCTTGTGTTGGGTGAGTACGAACGAAATCGTCCGCGCGTGCGGAACAACCAGCCCGCACCAAGAAGGTAGTGCCTGAACTGACGATTTTCGGGATTTCCGCTGGCGCTCAGTCACAAATCGGGAGCAACACAGTTTGTGTTGCTAGCGATTCCCGTCGCGAGCGACCGGGGAGCGATCTATCCGCAGGGGCATCGTGGGTTGCACGGTGAATCCACTCGCAGCCATCAATGTAAGGACCCAGTCTTCAACTTCGGACCAGCCAGCCGCTCTTGGATGCTCAACGTCGCTGTTGTACGGCTGCGAGAAGATGACGGCGTCTGCCCCTGAAGCTCGCAGAGCCGCAACGTTATGGGGCGCATCGTCGACATAGGCATTGGCCTCGACCTGTGGCTTATCGCCCAGAAAGCACAGATCCCTATAGGGAATCGAGTGCTCGTCGAGCCACGCCACCGTGTCTGCGACCGCCACAGCGTGACCCCAGTTTGTGTAGAGCCTGTGCGTGATGAGTCGAATCCACACCCCTGCGTCGGAGAGCCTCCAAAGGGTCTCGGCTGCACCGGGAATCACCGGCATTGTTCGGAACATTCGGTGTTCAACGACGGCAAGGCGATGCAGACGTTCGAACTCTTGTCGATCCATGTCCCACTCGGTGAAGTCCCAGGTTTGTTGCTGGGGGAGTGACGAGAGGTCGATGCCACGCTCGATCGCAACGACCCTGCGGAAAGCTTCTGCGTGGTCACCGCAGACACCATCGAGATCAACGCCGAGTACGAACTCGGACACAGTCAGTTACTCGATGAGAGAAAGTCGAGTGCCGCGTCGATGAATCCGAAATCTTTCGGAGTCGCGAAATGGTCGACGTTGCGCAGCGTGACGAGACGCGCATTCGGAAGAGCATCGATCAATGGATCGGCGGGGCCAGCAAAGTCTTTGTCACCAAGAACGACGAGGACGGGGCACGAAACCGATCGGAGGAAATCGGGAGTGATTGCAACTGCATTCGGTCGGCGCATGAACGCGGCAAGTGCAGCAGGATCTTGATCGGGAGCCTCAGCGAGTTGGACGAAATAACGAACGATGGGATCGTCGGTGTTGCCTGTTCCGTCGATTGCTGCAGCAATCGACTCTCCAGTCCCGTCTCGTTCAAAAAGGTTACGACCGACTCCGGCGACGATTAGAGAAGAGAATCGGTCGGGATGCTGGGCGGCAAGCGTGAGGAGTGTGCGTGCCCCCAATGAAAAGCCGATGGCATCGACAGGTTCGGTTGGGAAGCGGTCGAGAAGATGTTGTTCAAACGCGGAGTATGCAGCGGGATCGTGGGGCTTTTCCGATGTTCCCGACCCGAGCACGTCGAGTGGTAACGCCGTCCGGCCGATGTCGCTCAGTAAGTCGAGCCACCCGTTGTCGCCCCATGTTCGTGACGCCGACGTAGCGAATCCAGGTACGAGAACGACCGGCGGAGCCATCAGCGACGACCTCGTTGACGGCGAAGGGCATCTTCGGCAAGCGGAGTGAAGGTACCCAATGCGGTTGCTGTCCAGGTCAGAGTTGCGGCGTGCTGCAGAGCGCCCGATGAGAGTTGTTCGCGAAGCGAAGAGTCTGCGAGTACTGCAGTGAGTTGCTCTGTGAACTCGCGGGGAGAGCGAGCAAGTAACCCGGAGTGTCCTGGAGCTACAGAGTCGCGATGACCGGCAATGTCCGTCGCTACTGATGGGGTTCCGCATCCCGCAGCTTCGGTCAGTGTCATGCCCCAGCCTTCAGCTATTGATGCGCTCGCCACGAGCCACGCACGTCGATACAACGAAAGCAGTTCTTCATCGGAAACACGTCCGGCCAAACGAATCCAAGAGTTCGCTCCGAGAGCAGTGATTTGTTCTTGGAGTGCTGGTCG
>Ga0114960_10000191_pt1 | contig 48301 bp, 44 predicted proteins | sample C_130625_MF_Meta_FD_92637 | JGI IMG/M metagenome (GOLD analysis project Ga0114960, IMG submission 92637) | Freshwater microbial communities from Lake Croche, Canada to study carbon cycling - C_130625_MF_MetaG | ecosystem: Environmental > Aquatic > Freshwater > Lake | place: Lake Croche, Canada...
AAATAAAAAAGGCGTTGGCTATTTCTGCCAACGCCCTTTCTTTGAATTCCTAAGAGTTTAAAAGCCTCTTTTTAGCTTACTTCGTGAGCACCTTGTTCCAAGCTGCGATCTGAGTTGATTGAGAAGCAAAGAGTGCCTCTGGTGAGTCGATGATCTCGATGCTGGTGATCTTGTCACCCTGCTTGATCGCATTCACGACCTCCTGATCCTTGGGGCCGTCGACGGCACCGAAGATCGCGTGCTTCCCATCGAGCCAAGGAGTCGGCACATGGGTGATGAAGAATTGGCTACCATTCGTGCCTGGGCCTGAATTGGCCATCGAGAAGAGGCCGGAGCGGTCGTGTTTGAGCCCAGGAGCGAACTCATCGGCGAACTTGTAGCCGGGACCACCCATGCCGGTGCCGGTCGGATCGCCACCTTGGATCATGAAATCAGGAATGACGCGGTGAAAAGTGATGCCGTCGTAAAAGCCGCGGCGTGCGAGGTTGAGGTAGTTCGCGACGGTGATCGGTGCCTTGCTGGCGTACATGGTGGCATGGATGTCACCCTTGGAGGTATGGAGGGTAATCCGGATGTCCTTCACTGGATCGGCGGGGGAGGAGGCACCGGCAATACCGGGGGCCATGCAGAAGGTGGTGGTCAAGGTTGTAGATAAGGTGGTGGTTAAGGCGAAAAGTGTCTTTTTCATTTAACCACTATTGGGTAGCAGAGAGGGGTGCCAAAGAAAGCCAAAACACCCAAACCCTTGAAATCTTCCAAAACGTCCAAGAAGGTCTCCACAAAATCCTCCGCTAAAAAAGTGAAGAAGGGGAAGAAGGGCTCCGGATCATCCCTCCGCGTCGGACTTATTCAGATGCGCTGCGTCGCATCCCCCGCTGAGAATCTCATCAGTGCTGATCGACTGATCCGTGAGGCTGCGGAGAAGGGGGCGACGGTCGTCTGTCTGCCGGAGCTCTTTCTTAGCGAGTACTTCTGCCAGAGCGAGGATCACGAGTATTTCAAGCTCGCGGAACCGATCCCAGGTCCCTCAACAAAGTTCCTCGGTCAGCTTGCCAAGGAACTGGGAGTGGTTCTCATCGCTTCCCTCTTCGAGCGTCGTGCGCCTGGATTATATCACAATACCACCGCCGTCATCGAGGCCGACGGGAAGTACCTCGGCAAGTACCGTAAGATGCATATCCCCGATGATCCTCTCTTCTACGAGAAGTTCTACTTCACTCCGGGGGATCTTGGATTCCGGAACTGGAAGACCAGCGCCGGCGATCTTGGCATCCTGATCTGCTGGGACCAATGGTATCCTGAGGCAGCCAGACTGACCGCCCTTCAGGGATCGGAGGTGCTCTTCTATCCCACGGCTATCGGCTGGCACCCCTCCGAGAAGAAGCAATACGGTGAGAATCAGAAAGCCGCGTGGCAGCTTGCCCAGCGCGCCCACGCCCTCGCTAATGGCTGCTATGTTTGCGGAGTCAATCGCATCGGCCACGAGAATCCTGCGGGTGGTGATGGCTTGGAGTTCTGGGGAGGAACCTTTGTGGCGGCACCAAACGGTCAGATCATTGCGGAGGCTCCCGCTGACAAGGAGATGGTCCTTGTCGTGGAGATCGACCGTGGCTTCATGGACACCCAGCGCACACACTGGCCATTCCTGCGCGACCGCCGCATCGATGCCTACGGCGGGATCGAAAGACGTTTCATTGACTAATGGCGGGCATCCCTACCGAGTCTTTTCCGGATCAGGTCAGGGACTACCGTCTCCTGATGCAGCGGTGGCTGGATCTGGTGACAGCCAATCCTTCGCTTCAGCTCTCGACCTACTGTGAGGCTGGGGGATACCCACTCATTGTTGTAGAATCCGAAGGATGGGATCCTTTTCAACCATCGGTCTACCTTTCAGCAGGCATCCATGGGGACGAACCGGCACCGGTCGAGGGACTGATCCGTTGGGCGAAGGTCTCGCTGGGTATGTTCCCTGGACGGAGTGGTGCCCGGGGTTGGAAGAGCTGGAATTGGCAGATCTTTCCCTGCCTGAATCCCTGGGGACTGGAACGCAATATCCGCTTCGATGCCGAGGGGCGTGACTTGAATCGCTTCTACAACTCCAAGAAGGTTCCCCAGATTAATGCTCAACTCTCCCTAATGAAGGGGCGGGAGTACGACCTGGCAGTCACCCTTCACGAGGACTACGATTCGCGTGGATTCTATCTTTACGAGGTCTCAGCAGCACGACCGTACTGGGGTGAGTCGCTCTGCAGGGAGATATCTCCCATAATCCCTCCTGATCCGCGCAGGAAGATCGATGGGCATGCGGCAAGGAATGGGCTGATCCGTCGCAAAGTGAATAAAAAGATGATGAAGGGCCACCCCGAGGCCTTCCTACTCCACTTTTTGCATGCCGATCGGACCTTTACCCTGGAGACTCCTTCCGAGGAGGCTCTACCAAGGCGTGTGCGTCTGCAGCGGAAGTTCCTTGAGGTTGCCCTGAAAAAGGTAAAACTCTCTATGGATTCCCCAAAAAAAACCTATCAACCCTAGATTGTTAGCCAACGCAGGAGACCACACGAAATGAGCATACCCCAAGATTCCACTCGATCCGCAACGATCGATCGCAAGACCAGTGAGACAGCCATTTCCCTGAAGCTCACCCTGGACGGAGAGGGCCTCTCTCAGATCAACACGGGCGTCCCGTTCTTTGATCACATGCTCACACTCTTTGCCCGTCACGGCCTCATGGATATCAAGGTCGAGGCCAAGGGGGACATCGACGTGGACTACCACCACACCGTCGAGGACGTCGGTCTAGCCCTCGGAGCTGCCCTGTCCCAAGCCCTCGGAGACAAGGCGGGAATCCGTCGCTATGGCTCGGCCTATGTCCCGATGGACGAGGCCTTGGTCAGGGTCGTCGTGGATTGCAGTGGCCGTCCCTTCCTGGCCTACGAGGCACCCCGAGGAGTGGAGTCGATCGGTCTCTTCCCCTTTCAACTCGTCGAGGAGTTCCTTCGTGCACTCAGCTCGCAGGCTGGTTTGACGCTTCATGTCTCGATCCTTGCAGGGCGTGATGCCCATCACATGGCTGAGGGGGTCTTCAAGGCCCTTGGGAGGGCTCTTGACGTGGCCATCTCCCACGACGTACGTGTGAAGGGAATCCCAAGCACCAAGGGGATTCTGTGAGTCAGGAGAATTCTCCGGTCCTGGGTCTTGTCGATTATGGTAGCGGAAATCTCCGCAGCGTCCGGCAGGCAATCGAGCAGGCCGGTGGCCACTGTGTGATGGTGAGTTCTCCTGATGACGCTGCGCACTGCTCGGCCTTGGTTGTTCCCGGTGTCGGATCCTTTGGTGACTGCGCTCGACAACTTCGTGAGGCTGGCCTCTGGGATGTCATCAAGGAGTGGATCGCGGCCGGGCGTCCCTACCTAGGTATCTGCCTCGGCTACCAACTCCTGTTCGAATCGAGCGAGGAGTCTCCCGGTGTCGATGGTTTCGGCGCACTGGCAGGCAAGGTTGTTCATTTTCCCCGTGGTGAAGTAGGTGGCGATGCTCTCAAGATTCCGCACATGGGCTGGAACCAGCTTCATATCCGCCACCCATCCGATCCCCTCATGAAGGGATTCGAAGCTAACCCAGACTTCTATTTTGTGCACTCCTACTATCCCGTTCCGGAGGATCCCTCGTTTATTACCTCGACCTGCGACTATGGTGTGGAGTTTGCCGCAAGTGTGACTAAAGGGAGGATGAGTGGTGTCCAGTTTCATCCTGAGAAGAGCCAGGCTCTTGGTCTTGCAATGCTTCGGAATTTCATCTCTTCCCTCGCTTCTCACACCTAAATCTTAGCTCCATCTTATGCTCCTCTATCCTGCAATTGACATTATGGGTGGTCAGGTCGTGCGTCTCGAACGTGGGGAGGCCGCCAAGAAAACCGTCTATGGTACGGATCCCGTGGCCATGGCTCTGAAATGGGAGGCTGCCGGTGCGGACTGGATTCATCTTGTCGATCTTGATGCAGCCTTTGAGGGGGTAAGTCGCAACCTTGAGGTGATCCGTGCGATCGCTTCTTCCGTCTCCGTGCCTTGCGAACTTGGTGGCGGGATGCGCGATGCCTCTTCGATCGAAGCGGGCCTTGCGACAGGTGTTCGCCGGGTCATCATCGGAACCAAGGCGGCGGAGCCGGGATTTCTGGCAGAAGCTGCAGGACGGTTTGGCCCTTCGAGGTTGGCTGTTGGAATCGATGCCAAGGATGGGAAGGTTGCGGTAAAGGGTTGGGTCGAGACGATGGAACTCAGTGCGCTTGATCTCGCACGCGAAGCACTGAATACGGGCATCCGGACGATTATTTATACAGACATCGCGACGGACGGGATGCTCCAGGGTCCGAACATCGCCGCGATGCGTGAGATGGCCTCGGAGGTGCCTTGCGATCTGATAGCAAGCGGAGGGGTCTCGGGCCCGGAGGATGTGCGTCAGCTTGCAGGTGTCCCGGGACTTCACGGTGTCATCATCGGGCGGGCCCTTTACGAGGGACGGATGCCGGAAGATCTGAGGACAATCTTGCGCTGAACTCCACGATGGGTTCGGGATGAAAATCCAAAGTCAAGGAGGAGTAGCTGTTTTAGCTTTTTAGTTTTCCGTTTTCAGCATTTGCTTGAGACATGGCCCGCTCCTTTAAAGATCTCAACGAGCAGGAGATCCTCGCGCTTGCAATCAACGCCGAGGAGGACGACGCCCGTATCTACGCTCAGTTTGCAGAACGTCTGAAAGCGGATTATCCCGAAACCGCAAAGACCCTGCTTGTGATGAGGGATGAGGAGTTGGGGCATGCCCATCGTCTCATGGACACTTTCAAGGCTTCCTATGGAGAAAATCTCCCCTTCATCCGCCGTCAGGATGTGAAGGGTTTCCTCACGCGAAAACCCCTCTGGCTCTCCCGTCTCCTAACAGTCGATCAAGTCCGCAAAGAGGTGGAGACCATGGAGTATGAGGCAAAGAACTTTTATGAAGTTGCTTCCAAGCGAACCTCAAATCTCTCTGTAAGAAAGCTCCTGAATGAACTTGCTCTGGTAGAAGCCTCCCATGAGGAAATGGCTGCAGGCTTCCGTGAGTCGATGGAGAAGAGAGGGGCTCTGGATGTTGAGCGTGAGACGGAGCGCAGGATGTTCATCCTACAGTATATCCAGCCCGGATTGGCCGGGCTCATGGACGGATCCGTTTCAACACTTGCGCCAGTCTTTGCCGCCGCCTTCGCAACGCGAAACAGTCACGACGCTTTCTTGGTAGGCATGGCCGCCTCAATCGGAGCAGGAATCAGCATGGGATTTGCCGAAGCGCTTTCCGATGACGGTGTGCTGAGCGGTCGTGGGCACCCTTACATCAGGGGAACCATCTGCGGTCTCATGACCACACTGGGGGGTATCGGTCACACGCTACCCTTCCTGATTTCAGGTTTCACAGCTGCTATGGCTGTGGCCGTTGCTGTTGTCGCCATTGAGTTGGCCGTTATTGCCTGGATCAGGCATCGCTATATGGATACCCCGCTCTTGGCTGCCACCTTTCAGGTGGTTGTGGGTGGGGTCTTGGTCTTTATCACCGGGATCCTGATCGGATCGGCCTAACCTTTAGAAGGTGCTACGATCTCCTCCGTGGAGAAAATCTAGTCCTGCTTAAACTTCTCGTGGCCCTCTCTCTTAATGGAGTTCACAGAGGCAAGTAGTGACTTCGCTTCAGTGTAATTACCGGCTTTAACCGCATCTTCAATTTTAGTGAAGGCATCAGAAAGCTTATCCATCTGGGCACGGTAGTCGGCCAAAAACTTCGCCTTATCGGCCGCAGGAACCGTCTCTACCATCCTTGGGTCAATGGACTTGGAGTCTTGAGCGGCCTTTTTAAGTTTTTCAATCAGGTCGACGGAGGACTGCTGCTGAGCGGAATCAGTGACCTGCTGGGTGAGTTGCCTGTTGCCCTTGGCCAAGATTTTCATTTGATGCTCTAAGGAGGAATTTCCCTCCTCGGCTTTCAAAAGCTGAGTGGAGGTAACGAGAGTGAGGGCGAAGATCAGGGAGGCTGTTTTCATGAGGGGATTGTGGGGAATCCGATGGGTAATTGAGGTGTTTAACCTGCAACCACGATATTCACAAGGCGGCTTGGAACGACAATCACTTTTTTCACCTCTTTTCCTTCGAGGAGTGCCTGAACGGAGGTGTCGACCATGGCTAACCTTTCCACACTCTCCCTATCGGCTGAGGTTGCTACGGTGAGGTGCCCCCGGACTTTCCCATTGATCTGAACGGCGTAGGTGATCTCATCGACAATCAGGTATTCCTCGTTCCAGTTGGGCCAGGAGGACTGGGAGGCAAGCCCCACAAAGCCAGAGTTCGGAAACCTTGAAGCAAGTTTCGACCAGATCTCCTCGCAAAGGTGAGGAGCAAACGGACTGAGCAAAGGCAGAAGAATTCGGAGTGCCTCAATCGGCCTTGGTTTGGTACCCGTGAACTCATTCGTGCAGATCATCATTTGCGAAATCGCGGTGTTGAAGGCGAGGGATTCAATGTCCTGAGTCACCTTCTTGATGGTCGCATGGAGGACACGTCGCTGGGTTGAGGTTAGTTCCTGATCTGTGAGATCATCGGAGACCACCCAGTTACCCTCCTGATCCTCATTCATGGCGAGGCGCCAGACACGTGCTAGGAATCGGTAAACACCCTCCACGCCTGTCATGCTCCAAGGCTTTCCATGCTCCAGCGGCCCCATAAACATCTCGTAGAGACGAAGTGCATCGGCTCCGTATTCGGTAACGACCTCATCAGGGTTCACTACATTCCCACGGCTCTTGGACATCTTCTGGCCGTCGTCACCCAGGATCATCCCTTGGTTAACGAGTTTCTGAAAGGGCTCCGGTGTGGTCAGGTAGCCCAGGTCAAAGAGGGCCTTGTGCCAGAATCTTGCGTAGAGGAGATGCAGGACCGCATGCTCTGTCCCACCGACATAAAGATCGACACCGCCGGGTTTGCCGCCGCCGCCCATCCAGTAGGACTCAGCTTCTTTGCTGATGAATCGATCCTTGTTCCTAGGATCACAGTAGCGCAGGTAGTACCAGCATGATCCGGCCCACTGGGGCATGGTGTTGAGTTCACGCGTGGCCGTCTCGGAATAGCGAACCCACTCGGTGGCCTTGGAGAGAGGGGGCTCCGAAGTTCCCGTAGGCTTGAAGTCCTCCATCTCGGGAGGTTCAACAGGCAGTTCTTCGTGAGAGAGGGGGCGGTGTGCTCCACTCTCCCAGATGATCGGGAAGGGTTCTCCCCAGTAGCGTTGCCGGGAGAAGAGCCAATCGCGGAGCTTATAGGTGATGGTGCCCCGGCCAAAGCCCTTCTCTTCAAGCCAATGGATCATTTTCTTCTTCGCCTCGGATGTAGGCAAACCCTCAAGGAGTGGAGAGTTCACGGCAATTCCTTCACCGCTGAAGCAGGTTTCTAAGTTGGATTGATTTTGTGCATGGCTGGAATCAACTGCAATGGCGCGAACAACCTCGATGATCGGAAGGTTGAATGTCACCGCAAACTCATGGTCTCTTTCGTCGTGTGCCGGGACGGCCATGATCGCACCAGTGCCGTAGCCTGTGAGCACGTAGTCGGCGATCCAGACTGGGATCTTTTCTCCGTTAACCGGATTGATGGCCGAGGAGCCGAGAGAAACTCCGGTTTTTTCCTTGGCGAGATCCGTCCGCTCAAGGTCGCTCTTTGAGGAGCAGGCCTTTTTGTAGACATCCACTGCTGCACGCTGTTCCGGCGACGTGAGGCTATCGACCAGCGGATGCTCTGGGGCCAAGACGATATAGGTTGCCCCGAAGAGTGTGTCCGGTCTTGTCGTGAACACGGTAACCTCGGCATGGGATCCCTCGATCGGGAAGCGAACCTCGGCTCCCTCGCTACGACCGATCCAGTTACGCTGGAGTTGCTTGATCGAATCCGGCCAGTCAAGTCCATCAAGATCCGAGATTAGTCGCTCCGAATAAGCGGTGATCCGAAGCATCCACTGACGCATCGGACGTCTCTCGACGGGAAACCCCCCGACCTCGCTCTTCCCATCCACGACCTCTTCGTTGGCGAGTACGGTTCCGAGTTCGGGGCACCAGTTCACGGGCCTGTCCGAGACAAAAGCGAGGCGCACGCCGTCGGGATCAAATCCTGTGTAGGTGGAGATTGGTTCGGCGCGGTTGGTGAGCGGATTTACCCAGGAATTGTAGAGTTGCAGGAAGATCCACTGTGTCCATCGGAAGTATTCCGGATCAGTGGTGCTGACCTCACGGGACCAGTCGTAGCTGAAACCGAGCGACTGGAGTTGGGTGCGGAAGCGATCGATGTTTTTCTCGGTGGTCACCCGGGGGTGTTGGCCGGTCTTGATCGCGTACTGCTCGGCAGGAAGACCAAAGGCATCCCATCCCATCGGGTGGAGAACGTTGTCGCCACGTAGTCGGCGGTATCTGGCTAGGATGTCCGTAGCCGTATATCCCTCGACATGCCCCACGTGGAGGCCATCCCCGCTGGGGTAGGGGAACATATCGAGCACGAAGTACTTGCCTGCATCTGGACGGAAATCGGGATCCCCGGGGTTGGCCGCACGGAAGGCTTTTGTCTCCAGCCAGAGCTTTTGCCAGCGGGCTTCGAATTCAGGAAAGGGATAGTGCTTGCGGGTAAGGGACATCTCGGTGGAACGTTGACCTGACATGAGACCCGAAAACAACGAATCCGCCAAGCCGCTCTCTTCCGAAAAGCCCAAGATTCTTTTGGCCACCCGAAACCGCCACAAGACAGTCGAGATTCAGATGATGCTTGGGGAGGGGGTTATTGTAAGCGATGTGACCGGTTTGGCACATCTTCCCGAGATTGAGGAGACAGGTGTCACTTTTGAGGAGAACTCCAAACTGAAGGCCGAAGGAATCTCCCGCCATGTCAGCGGAATCGTCCTTGCGGATGACTCGGGTCTTGAGGTCGATGCCTTGGGGAAATCGCCGGGAGTCTATTCGGCCCGCTACGCAGGCCCAGGTTGCACCGATGAGGCCAATACAGCCCTCGTGCTGAAAAAGATGAAAGGATTTCCGGATGAAGTCCGATCAGCCCGTTTTCGTTGCGTTCTGGCCGTGGCCGAGAACGGAGTGACCCTTGCTATTTTTGACGGTACTATTGAGGGGATGCTGGCTCATGAGGTCAGGGGTAAGGGGGGATTCGGATATGATCCGATCTTCATGCCTGAGGGTCATCAGCAGACCTTCGGGGAGCTTTCATCTGAGATTAAACACACGATGAGTCACCGTAGTCGTGCGCTGCAGCAGTTCAAGGATTGGTGGACGATCAAGCTCGCCGAGAGGTGCTAGAGGGGGGGTAGTAGCATTTGTAAAACTAACGATCCCGCTCTTGGCGATGCAGCACCGTTAGACCCGTCGTTTCAACCTTTGAGAGGGATCCGGGAGATCGAAAAAGCTGCAGGTGTTTTACATTCCGGATTGAGCCACTGGATGACGGCAGCCCAACCAGCGCTCTCGGTATCATGGGGTAGATAACCTTGGATTGCAGTGATCACTTCCCATCCATCATGGAGGTGCGCTGTCAGTACCGGGTCTGCTATTTCAGCGCGACGTACCATGGCGATGTAGTCGTTGGGCTTGATTCTCTCGGAAACTTTCCCGTACCCCGGCATACGACTTCCTCCGACCATCCTCCAAAGCCTGATTTTAGAAACCAGCTTCCTGGTAGCCATGGTGAGTGCTTTTGCAAGACCATGATGCTGATGGTCCGGATGAATGAAGAGATCAGCACCATAGAGGGTGTGTCCCTCGGGGTCATGGTCGGCAAAACTTCCTCCCGCTGTGAGTGTCTCCCAGGAGTCATCAAGATGGAAGTGTTTCAGCTGAATCAGAAGCGTGAAGTGGGCTCCTGCCACGTCCCCGCTAAAATCGTGAACTACGACAAACTGACCCTCGGGAAAAAGACGATGATGAGCTTCAAGCTCCTGATCCGTGTAAGGTCTCTCAGTAGGGTAGACCATACTGCAGATGGCCGAGATTGCCGGGTAATCATCCACTGACATCAAGCGGATCGAATATCCCTCAGGAAGGTTGTAGTCAGTAGAGTTCATTGACTTTTGCCCATGCCGCCCTTCCTCCAAAGGGCTTGTTCAAGAAGTTTAGGCTGGGACAGGTGCTGCGAGTCCGCCTGTCGGGTAATCCGGTTTGATCGGCATGCTTAACTCACCCGAGGGGGCGTCGCTTGGCGGAGGCGGCAACGGAGGGGGTTTCTGAGCGATCACGGGAGGGTTACGCATGTAGCCGAGATTGATTAGGTCCTCGATTTGGGAACCTTCGAGGGTCTCAAACTCAAGCAGGGCCTTGGCGATCAACTCTACCTTGTCCTGTTTGGATTTAAGGATCTCTGTAGCCTGATTGTAGGCATTGTCGATGAGACGCTTCACCTCGGAGTCGATCTGCTGGGCGGTGGACTCGCTGTACTCGCGCGCCCGGGAGACGTCACGTCCTAGGAAGACCATTTCGTTCTCCTCACTGAAGCGGATCATTCCCAGATTGCTCATTCCCCACTCACAAACCATGCGGCGGGCAAGTTTTGTTGCTTGAGCGATGTCGCCGGAGGCACCGTTGGATACGTCCCCCGTGAACATCTCCTCTGCTATGCGTCCGCCCATGGTCATGACAAGCATGGCGAGGGCCTCCTTGCGCTGGGTGGCGTATTTGTCTCCCTCAGGAAGGTACATCGTGGCCCCAAGATACTGTCCGCGGGGGATGATGGTCACTTTGTGAAGCGGGTGGGTATGGTCGATCACCACGTTGAGAAGGGCATGACCGGCCTCGTGCCATGCGGTTGAGGTCTTTTCCTGCTCGCTCATGGCCATACTGCGGCGCTCCTTGCCCCACCGCACCTTGTCGCGGGCCTCCTCGAGGTCACACTGTTCGATCGCCTTTTGTCCCTTGCGTGCGGCCATCAGCGCGGCTTCGTTGAGGACATTCGACAACTCTGCACCCGAGTATCCGGGGGTGCCGCGGGCAATGAGGCTGAGGTCGACATTCTCGGAGAGTTTCACCTTGCGCGCATGGACATTGAGGATCTCTTCACGCCCTTTCACGTCCGGCAACGAGACTGTAACCTGGCGGTCGAAGCGGCCCGGACGAAGGAGCGCCGGGTCAAGGACATCGGGTCTGTTGGTTGCGGCGATGATGATGACACCGTCCTGTGCATCGAATCCGTCCATCTCCACCAGAAGTTGGTTGAGGGTCTGCTCGCGTTCGTCGTGTCCCCCTCCCACACCGTGTCCGCGATGGCGGCCGACTGCATCAATCTCATCGATAAAAATAAGGCAGGGGGCGGACTTTCGGCCTTGCTCAAACATGTCACGAACCCGGGAGGCCCCAACGCCGACAAACATCTCAACGAAGTCAGAACCGCTGATGTTGAAGAAAGGAACATCGGCTTCACCGGCGATGGCGCGGGCGAGAAGTGTCTTGCCGGTTCCCGGTGATCCTATCATGAGAACACCCTTCGGGATGCGTCCACCTAGTTTCTGGAACTTCTTTGGGTCTTTGAGGAACTCCACCAACTCGACGACCTCCTCCTTGGCCTCCTCCACGCCGGCCACATCCTTGAAGGTGATCTTGTTCTTCTCACGGGCCAACATCTTGGCCTTGCTCTTGCCGAAGTTCATCGCGCCACGTCCTGCCATCTTGATCTGGGAGCGGAAGAAGAAGTAGAGGACGACAAGGAAGAGCAGGATCGGAAGGATATTCAGGATGGTCGATGCAAGCACGTTTGACTCGGGGCGCACATTCGGCGTGATGCCAGCTGCCGCCAAGTCCTTCTCAAGGCTCGTCCCATTGAAAGGCATATAGACAGAGGTCTTGAACGGGGTTGGGATCTCTTCCGTGGCAGGGGGTGATTTTTTGCGGTAAAAACCGGAGAGATATTGAGTGTTGCGACCCTCTTCAATGACCAGTTCGAGAGGCTTATCTGCAGTGGAGATGATTTTCCCATCCTTGAGCAGGGTATCGAATTTAGGCAGCGTGAGTTCTTCGGTGCTGGCCATGGTCGTCCCCCTGAAAAAGAGGGCGCCGCCGATCAGCGCTGTGGCGATGACAATAAGAACGAGTGACCTCCAGTTAAACTGTGGCTCCTGGGAGCCCGGTTGGTTTGGATTATTACGTTTAGGGTTGGGTGTCTCGTCTGGCATTGCTCTTGGTATCGGTCTTGGACTACATCAGATAACATATCCTGTCGCCAATGCAAACTGCTCCCTCAAATTCAAATGTGGTGACCGGTTTCCCGCCAGTCGCTAAAGGACAGCTAAGCTTGGGTCAATCACTGGTTGTCTCGATCCACGACGTCTCCACTATAACCCGACCCGTGGTGGAGCGGATGCTGGCCGATTTGGAGGGTGAGGGGGTGCCTGTCACCTCCCTTCTGGTTATTCCGGACCACCACCATGGCGGTAGAATCGATCAGGATCCCGATTTTGTGTCGTGGATGGCCTCGTGCGTTAAAAGAGGTCACGAGTCGGTTCTCCATGGATTCTATCACCTTAGGCCGTCGACTTCGGGAGATGGGATGGCGACTCGCCTTATAACCCGCTCCTACACCGCTGGAGAGGGGGAGTTTTATGATCTATCCTTCGAGGAGGCTTCGAGATTGCTACGCCTTGGAAAGGATGCCCTCAAGGCCTGCGGAATTTACTCAGCAGGCTTCATTGCTCCGGCTTGGTTGTTAGGCCGGGAGGCTGCTCGGGCAGTGAAAGAGGAGGGGTTTGAGTACACAACGCTGATTGGATCCATAATAGACTGCCGGGAAGGGCGCAAGTTTCCCTCCAGAAGCCTCGTTTACAGTGTCAGGGCCCCTTGGAGGAGGTCCGTGAGCCTGCTTTGGAACGAAATGCTTTTCAAGAGATTGAAAGAATCTCCCCTGATGCGCTTGGGACTCCATCCTCCGGACTGGGAGCATCCGGCAATACGTTCTCATATTCTGACCCTCATCCGGGCGGCAACCGTTGATCGGCGGGTGACCACCTACAGGGATTGGCTCGACCTATGGCGCACAAGCGTTCATGAAGGGGAACTGCCTCGCTAGTCATTTCATGTCACGCGCCGACCTCCACCTCCACACTCGCCACAGCAAAAGATCTTCCGAGTGGCTTTTGCGTCGTCTTGACGTGCCGGCGAGTGTGTCCGATCCGAAGGCCCTCTATTCCAAGTTGAGGGAGGCAGGGATGGACTTCATCACCTTCACGGACGAGGACTCGCTCGGTGGGTGTCTTGTGATTGCGGATCGCCCCGGTGTCTTTCTCAGCGAATCGGTGAGCGCCCTCTTTCCCGAGGATGGTTGCCGAGTCTCCCTCCTGGTCTGGGGTATCAGCGAAAGCCAGCACAGGGAGATCCAGCAACTTCGCACCAACATCTACGAGTTGCAGCAGTACCTCTGCCGGGAAGAGATCGCCCACGGCGTGGCCAGTCCGCTCAGAGGCCTTGAAGACCGCCTGCGTCCAATTCATCTCATGCGCTTGGCGCTGCTCTTCCGTCACTTTGAGGGCGTCAACGGGCGTGATGGCTCGCTGATCACGAATGTCTCCCATTATCTCTTTGATCTGCGTCAGGAGGATATCGAGCGATTCAGCTCGGCGACGGGGCTTATCCCGACCCATGCGGAACCTTGGGTTAAGGTCTGGTTCGGAGGCTCTGATGATCACGGAGGAACCACGCCCGGCCATGCATGGACGGAGACGACGCAAGTGAAAGATGCCGCAGAGTTTTTAAAGCAGTTGCGCACCGGAAACTGTGAGGCACGTGGAACTTCCGGTTCGCCACTTCGCACGGCTTTGGAAACCTATCAGGTCGCCTTTTCCTACGCCAAGGAACGCATGGCCGGTCATGCTGCCTCCCCGACGCTTCGGCTTGTCGAGAAGGCTTTCGCCCGATTCATGGAGGGTAAGGATCCGACAACCTTCACTGCCGGCGAAAAATTCGCTTTTTTGGCGCAGGGGATTGCCAGCGGCAAGATCTTCGAACTGGCTAACCCTGGTCCACGTTCCCTCTGGAAGGAACTTTCCAACTCCCTCCACGAACCGGCGATGCGGGCCGAACTGAACAAAGAATTGAAAGGGGTAGAGGAGCCGAGTCGTCGCGCATTTCTGATGGCGAACATGATGGCAAGCCGCCTTGCCTACAGGTTGACCCTTCAGTTCCTGCAGCAGCTTATGGAGGGGCGTTTTCTGGAAAGTATCCAGATGATCGGGCCAGTGGTGCCATTGGTCGCACTCCTAAGTCCCTATCTCTACGCGTTCAGGACACCCTCACGACTCCGTCTGAGAGAGGCTGCCACGGCCCTACGCAAAACGATCCCACCGATTCTTCACAACACAAAAAGAGCTTGGTTTACCGACACTCTTGACGATGTGAACGGAGTCTCAACGACGATCCAACGGATGAGTTCCCAACTCGTGGCCAATGGGAAGTTCGTTGAGGTCATGGTCTCGAGGAACGAGGTCTCTGTGCCGGGGATACCGCTTAAAAACTTTCCCCCGATCGGAGAGTTTGAGTTGCCGGAGTATGAGTTGCAGAAACTCAGCTTCCCTCCGCTTCTCCAGATCATTGACCATTTGCAGTCACGGAATTTCACGGAAGTAATCATCAGCACGCCCGGTCCTGTCGGACTCGCTGCCCTCGGAGCGGCAAGGGTGCTTGGACTTCCCACCGTCGGGATCTATCACACTGATTTCCCGGAGTATGTCCGGATCCTGACCGAGGACGGACTCATGGAGTCACTCACCTGGAACTACATGCACTGGTTCTACTCCCAGATGGACATGATCTATGTGAACTCCGATCACTATCGTCGTTGCTGGGTGGAGAGGGGGATCGCACCCGAGAAGCTCAGAATCCTGCCACGAGGTTTGGATACGGGATTGTTTCATCCATCGAAAAAGAATCCTGATTTCTGGAAAAAAAGAGGCCTTCGTGAGGGGGAGGTCGGTGCTCTTTATGTGGGACGCGTCTCGCGGGAAAAGAATCTCGACCTGTTTGCCGCGGGTATGCGCCGGTTGCTTTCCAGTGGGGTGCCTGTCCGTCCACTCATCGTCGGCGATGGTCCCTATGCAGTCATGATGAAAGAACTTCTCCCTGAGGGAATCTATACCGGAAGCCTCCATGGTGATGAACTCGCAGCAGCCTATGCCTCCGCCGATCTCTTTGTGTTTCCCAGCACCACGGACACCTTCGGGAATGTTGTGATTGAAGCTCAGGCCAGTGGACTGCCCGTCATTGTCTCAGATGTCGGGGGGCCCAAGGATCTGGTTAATGATAGCGAGGATGGTTTCGTCACGAAGGGGCTTGATCTCGAAGCACTCACGATCGCGGTTAAGCGCCTCGTGGTTGATCCAGCGCTCCGCGAAAAAATGGGGGTACTAGCCCGGGCCCGCGTTGCCGAGCGTGATTGGTCACTTGCTGCTAGGCTTTTCTGGGAGGGGTCTCCCGAGTAGGCTTTCGACAAGCTGACAGTTGCGGATCGTGGCCCCCAAGCTGGGTTCAAGAAGGGAGCCAGCGGCAAGGATCATTTTTTCTCGTAGGCCTTCGTCCGAGAGTAATTCCCCGATTTGTGCCCCCATTGTTACGGCATTGTCGCTACGAAGCAGTGCTCCGGCATCACAAAGCCTCGTGGCCAGAGGTTCGAAGTTACCGGTATGAGGTCCAGTGATTACGGCACACCCGGCCTGCATGGGTTCGATCATGTTCTGACCTCCGTGATTCACGGAGCAGGGAAGACTCTTTCCGACAAAGACGACGGTAGCCAAGGGATACCACCCCGAGAGTTCCCCTGTCGTATCGAGCAACAAGACATCCGAGGGAGCGGTGAAACCCTCCGAGCGAAGAGAGCAGGAGAGACCGAGTCCGCGGAGTTCGCCGAGAATCTCCTTACGGCGTTCCACATGGCGTGGGGCGATGACAAGCCGTAAGGTGGGATTCTTCGCTCTGAGACTAAGAAAAACACTGGCAACCTCCGCCTCTTCCCTTGCATGGGTGCTAGCTGCAAGCAGGATGGGGTCCTCTGAGTTCCAACCTGTTTCCCTCGGGATGGAAAGATTCGGAATCCTTGGGTCGGAATGCTGGTCAAACTTCATGTTTCCCGTCACTTCCAGGAGTTCTGGACGCACGCCCATGGAGAGCCACCGTGCCTTGTCCTCGACTTCTGAGAGGGTGATCAGTCGGAGATCGTTGAAGAATGATGAAGTGATCGTTTTGAAGCGGCAGAAACGGGATTCAGAACGACTAGAGAGCCGGGCGTTGAGGAGAGCGGTGGGAATGCCGAGAGCCGTGCAAGCAGCGAGACGGTTGGGCCAAATATCAGCTTCCACCATCAAAAGTGCCGTGGGAGCTAGCGCCGTCACGAGGAGTGAGGTCAGGATGGGGAAATCAACGGGATTAGCCATCGGTTCCAGCCAGTCCGACGCCTCCTGCTGCAGGATCTTCAATCCTGTAGGGGTAGTGCTGCTGATCAGAAAACGAGACCCAGGATGACGCTCGTGGTAAGCTTTAGCAAACCGTAGTCCGATACCAACCTCTCCGACACTGACGGTATGGAGCCAGATTCTACCCTTGCCGATCCGCGCAAGTGTTTCCCGGTCGAGAATCCCAAAGCGTTGTTTGAGCTTGGTCCCGTATCCTCCGCGGCGCCAGTTCCTGAAAGTGTATCCGGGAAGCAGAATCAGCAGCACCGGCACAAAGAGAAGGTTGTAGAGGAGGAGGGTAATTCGCTTCATACGGGCCTTCTCAGGATGAGGATGCGCGATTCACCGTAATTCCTATCCGAGAGAATATCCCATGAGTTTAACGTGGGGAGGGGTTGTCGACGCTCGCACTCCAGGACGAGAAGCCCCTCGGATCCAAGCGCCCTCGCAATAGCGGGATGAGACAGGAGTGCTTCGGCAGGATTCTCCTCTCCGCCCTTGAAATATTTCAGATATGGGGGATCAGCCAGGATCACATCCAGACTATCCGGTGCAAGGTAGAGATCCAAAAACCGGAAGACATCCATCTGCTGGACATTTCCTGCCAGGCGCGTCTCCCGAAGGTTCCGCCGGATAAGTGACGCTGTCGGACCGTGATTCTCGACGAAGGTCGCGGATGTAGCTCCACGGCTCATGGCCTCGATCCCAAGGGCTCCGCTTCCCGCGAAAAGGTCAAGCACACGGGCTTCCGGAATCCTGTCACCCAGCGAGGAGAAGATGGCTCCCTTGACGCGATCCATGGTCGGCCTTGTTCCCTTGCCCGGGGGGATGAGGGATAGTCCTCCGGCTGATCCCGCAATCACTCTCATGATGTGATCAGTGTGAGGAACCTCCGACTGTGGGAGCGGGTTGGGTGCGCGGGGCCGGACGTCCGAAAAGCCCCTGCAGCAGTCCTCCCAGATCACCGCCGATGCGAATCCCCGTGAGACGTTCCAAGAGGTCCGTTTTTGGGCTCATGACTGTTCCAGAAACATGGAAGGCAATCTGAGAATATCCGCTCTCGGGGGCGACAGAAAGCTGCGAGCCAAGGAGTCCTTTCAGTCGCCCCGTGAGTTTTTCGTTAAAGAGGAGCCTGGAATCAAGATCGAGTTCGCCGGAGGGATGAAGCGGTCCCTTTGCAGCGAGAATGAGGTTATCAGTGCGAAGCATTAGGTCCCCAATCTCCAGATGCCCGGCATCGATTCGAAAGAGGCATTTTCCCTCGGCCACTTTCAGGAGTTGGAGTTCCTCGACCTGCAGGAGTTGGCCGATCTGCCTTAAAAAACCGGCCGGCTGGATAACCGCCTCCGTGCAGTTCAGATTACCGCTACCTGTCATGGTGGATCCCTTGCCGATCTGTCCCGCGAGGTCCAGTGCGCCTGTCACGACTCCATCTGCGCGGGAACCATCCATGTAAGCATCGGTTAGCAACTCCTTCAGGGAGGCCCCCGTGAGTTTAAGTGTGAGGGTGTATGCTGGAGATGTGGAGGAGAGATCAAGGATGACCTTACCGCCAAGCTTTCCCCCTCCAAATGTTGCCTTAATCGGATTCAATGAAAGGGACGGAGAACTCATCCCATTGGTGAAACTTACCGGAGACTCAACGTTTCGAATGATGAGTTGGTTCCTGAAAATCACCCTGGATGCTTTGAGGATTCCATTCCAGACATCCCCACGATTTCCTCCATGCAGGTCCAGTCCGCTGATAGATACAGAGGGAATCCCTTTCTCATCGAGTAGTACGAGTTCACCCTTCGTAATAGTGATGCTTCTTAGGGATGGAGCAAGTGACCTGACCTGATTGGACAGATTGCCGGACTCGGGAATCTGAAGCGGGATCTGAGGTGACTGCATCTGAAATGTTGTTACAAAAGCAGATACAGGTGTTGGTGAAGAAGGTTGATGAAGGGGATTTTTTGGCACGCTCATCACTCCTTTACCAAGATGTAGGCTGGGTTGCCGTAATGTGATCCCGGCAATCATGAGTTGGCCATGAAGCAGGGCCATATAGTCAGGCGAGAGAGTGATTGATTCGGCAGTGAAGAAGGGAGGCTCCCCGGGAATGCCTGCTTCAACTCCGTTCACCCTTATAGAGGTTGGCGGCACTCCAAAAGCCCGCTTCACCTTGACCGGCACTCCAAAGATGCCGGCAAGGCTTTCCTGTAGGTGCTTCTTGCCATACTGGGACTGCAAAACGAGACTCAGAGTGATGGAGCCAATCACGGCGAACGCCAGAACAATGACAACCAGAGAAAAAATGGACTTGGCAATCAGGCGCACAGGGAGAAGTTAGATGGACTGTAGATTTTGTGAAGTGTGAAGAAGACCATTATCATTCTCAATCCCGCCGCCCATAGTGACAGGGCTTCCTCATTAGAGGATCAAATTCAATCGCTGAGCGATGACTTGGAGGTTCGTCTCAGCAAGATGCCTGGCGATGCAGAGCGGATCGCACGCACGGCTGCACGGGAGGGGTTCACCACGATCATTGCGGCCGGTGGGGATGGAACGATCAATGAGGTGGTGAATGGTATTATTTCCTCTGCGATTCCGGGAGTATCCCTCGGAATCTTGCCAGTCGGAACAATGAATGTCTTTGCCCTTGAACTCGGAATTCCCATGAACTCGCTGAGAAAGGCTTGGGAAATTATTGTGGAGGGAGAGTTGGGACACATTGACCTCCCACGGTGCGAAACCAAGGAGGGATCCCGTTACTTTGTCCAATTGGCCGGAGTGGGTCTTGATGCGGAGGTAGTTCGCCGCACGTCACGACAGTCCAAGAAGGTGTTTGGTCCTCTGAGCTATCTCCTCTCGTTAGCCCAGGTTGTGTTCAGGAAGCCCTCACCGATCATGATGGAGAGTGACGATGGAAAGGTTCGCAAGGGATCCTTTGTTCTTATAGGAAACGGACGATTCTACGGAGGTCCCTTCAAGATGTTCCGCAGTGGATCCTCAAGCGATGGACTTCTAGATGTCCTCGTGTTCCAGAATCAAAGCCCATGGGATCTGCTTCGCTACATGCATGCCATCCTGATGGGGCATCATACGGAACTCGGTGATGTGGAGTATTTCCAGACCGCTTCACTCCACCTCGATTCGGAGGGGATGGTTCCCTACGAACTGGATGGTGAGATGGTCGGCTACCTCCCTCTCTCCTTCAAACTCGAGCAGGCCGCACTTCCGGTGATCGTCCCTAGGGGCTTGTAATTTAAGTCAATAAAGGGGGCTCTTAGGAATGAATCGTTTCCGCTCGGCTCCAGTGACCTGCGCTCTGATCGGGGTAAACCTGACTTTCTTCCTCTCAGAAGAAATCTTCCGTCTATTCTTTGACTCCTCACTGTTTCCTGCACTTGCCCTTAGTCGGAATGGGCTTGTTGAAGGAGATTGGTGGCAGTTGATCTCCCACGCTTTTCTACACGGGAATCTTCTTCACTTATTGGTAAATATGGTGGCCCTTTGGTTCACGGGGCCGGCACTTGAGGAGGTCCTTGGTTCTGGACGTTATCTGGTGCTCTATTTCGGAGGAGTTGTCGGGGGAGGACTCCTCCAGACCCTCTCGTCTCCATCAAGCACCGATCTGGTTGGGGCCTCCGGTGCGGTGTGTGCCCTCCTTGTCGGTTTTGCAACGCTCTTCCCGCGACTTGAGATCACGGCATTGATCTTTTTTGTGATACCGGTACGGATGAAGGCTGCAACCCTAGGTTGGTTGGTGATTCTTGGTTCTGTAATCTTCTGGCTTCTGGGGATCGAGAAGGAAATCGGCCACTTGGCACACCTTGGCGGCGGTATTGCAGGTTTTCTGATCTGCACCTACTATAAGAAAAGAGGGGTGCTGAGGGATCTTCTGATCATCCCTCCTCCGATCCTGTAAGATAACGCGTGGGCAGTCGGAGGGATCGTCAACTGATTCCCCCCAGCATTGGCCTGTTTTACTGTTTTTTAAAGGCCCTTCAGACCTTGAAGCAAGAGTTCGGCATTGGTCTTTGTCGTCTCGAGGTTGAGCGCCAGGATCTGCATGGCCTCGACGGCGGGTATCTCGGAGAGTTGCTTGCGCAGGAGAGTCACGCGGTCGTACTCGTCGGGATGATAGAGGAGTTCCTCGCGGCGGGTGCCCGATTTTGTGATGTGAATGGCCGGGAAGATGCGCTGCTCCATGATGGAACGATCCAAATGGATCTCCATGTTCCCGGTACCCTTGTATTCCTCAAAGATCAGGTCATCCATGCGACTGTGGGTCTCGATCAAGGCGGTGGCCAGAATGGTGAGACTCCCCCCCTCCTCGACATTGCGGGCCGATCCGAAGAAACGTTTTGGACGAGCCAGAGCCGTGGCATCCACGCCACCGCTCATCGTTCGCCCCTTGCCCTTGATCCCGTTGTTATAGCCTCTTGAGAGCCGGGTGACACTGTCGACCAGGACGACGACGTCCTTCCCAAGTTCCACCAATCTCTTGGAGCGTTCAGAGACCATCTCGGCGACCTGAACGTGTCGAGTGGTGGGCTCGTCGAAGGTGGAGCTGAAAATATCGCAGTCCAGAGAGCGGCGGAGGTCGGTGACCTCTTCCGGCCTTTCATCGACAAGGAGGAGCATCAAATGGACGTCGGGATGGTTTGCCCGGATCGCAAGGGCGAGGCTTTTGAGCATCATGGTCTTCCCTACACGGGGGGGAGCCACGATGAGGCCGCGTTGACCCATACCGAGAGGGGCAATGAGATCGATGGCCCGTGCCGTCGGGTTATTTTTACCCGGTTGCTCCAAGTGGATTCTCCGGTTAGGGAACATGGCGGTCAACTTCTCAAACTCAGGAGGGATCTTCCAATCCTCCACTGGTATTCCCTCGATCGAGAGAAGGGTGTCGAGCCCCAAGTGACGGTCTCCAATCATCCGTACCGTTCCCCGGAGCCTCAGGCCTGGCCTTAGTTCATATTGACGGAGTAGAGGTATAGGAAGAGTGAGATCACACGGAGTAGGCTTGAAGTTGACAAGGGGCCATCGGATCATCGGTGCCTCGGGAGCAAATTCCAGGATACCCTCTGCCGTGACAAGCCCTCCTCGTCGCAAAAGGTCACGAACCAGATCGAAGAGAAGATGGTGGCGTGAAGAATCGTGGAAGACGGAAAGATGACGGGAAGCCGCCAGCGCGAGTAACTCGGCATGGTTCAACTGCTGCAGGCTGGAAAACTCGGTTGGTTCCGGTACGGGACGTGGTGCAGGAGTGAGAACTTCGCCTTCCGCGGCATGGGTAATCTCATGATTAGTGGAAGGGGTAGTCATTGTTTCAAAAGGGATGATGCTAGTAGAGATGTTTGGTTTTTCAGCGCCTCAAGGGATCCATCATTCCAGATCATATAATCGGATTTTGTGACTTTGCTCTGCTGGGATTCCTGCAAGTTCATCCAACCTTCGGCTTTCTCCGGAGTAAGGGAGCGGCGCATCAGTCTCTCTTTTCGGATTGAGTCAGAGCACCCGACAACGATGCTCTTTGAGAAGTAGGATTCCAATCCTTTTTCAAACAGTAGTGGGATTTCAGCGATGAAAAAGGAGGTTGTGGAAGTGGCGTGTTTTTCAGCCTTTGGTCTCCATAGACTTTCGATCTTGGGATGCATGATCCCTTCGAGCGTTGAGCGTGCCTGCGCATCTATACTGATCATCGAAAAGAGACGAGTCCTATCAGCCTTCCCATCAGGATGATAGCAGTCTTTCCCTAATTTTTGGATAATCGCTTCCCTGACCTCGAGATCGGTATCCAGCAATTTCCTATTCTCATCGTCCGCAGAAAAAATGGACGTCGGTATGAAAGTGGCAAGACCCTTTCCCAACAAGTGCAGGAGTTCTGATTTGCCGCTTCCAATCGTTCCTGTGATGGCTACTGAAGGCATGTCACTGGCTCACTCTTCACGGAGGTCAGGAATAGTCCTGATTTCCGTGAGTCTTGGGTATTATTTTGTTTGTCCAGCAGTCGAGCGATCTGAAGGTTGAGGAAGATCACGGGGGAGTCCTAAGGTCTGTACCTGCTCAAGTTCCTCATCGTTACCGCGGCGCGGTTGACCTTGTGCATCCAAGATGGTTGGTTTGACGAAGATGACCAGATTCTTCTTGAGTTTCTGATCCACGTCAGATCGGAAGAGGCGTCCTGCCAGAGGGACGTCGCCCAGGAATGGAACCTTGTCTTGAACTTTTTGCACATCTTCCCTGATGAGTCCTCCTAGCGCTACGGTCTGTCCATCCCAAACGGTCACGAAGGTATTGACTTCACGAGTCGAGAAGACCGGTTGGTTGATGGTATTCGTCGTCACTGCCTGCGCAACAGGGATGGCAAGCCCACTTTGAATAGTATAACCAACCTCATTGATCGGAGATCCATAATTGATAAACCCGTCGAAATCCGTGACCTTCGGGTTGAGCGCCATGTCGATCGTGTAACCATCAGGACCGATCGTAGGGAGGACATCCAGGATGACTCCTAGCGGCTCCATGACGAAATTACGCGGGAAAGAGGGGGTGACTGTGGGAGGGACAGAGAATCCAGCCACGGCGTTCGAGGTCGTTTGAGGAATGGTCGGCGGATCGTATTGGGTCGGATAGATGAACTCGTTGACGATCTGGATCGTCGCCTTGATGCCGCTCTTGGTGGTCACCTTCGGCGCGGCCATCAGATCGATTCCTTTCTTCTGGTTCAGCGCATGGATCACCATCTGGAACTGTGGGTCTGAGAAGACTCCGGCAATACTGAAGATGCCGGGCGCGGGTGCAGCTAGAGTCCCATTTCCCGCAGCAAAATTTCCTGCATTTTGAGCCGCCAGCAGCGAGTCAACAGCGTTACCAGTGATTGCAGAATCCCCGGAACGTAGGGAGCCAACTTTGCTCATGGGATAACTTCCAGGATAAGGATTTCCAAAGGGATAATTCGCGGAATTTCCGTTTCCACCACCGCCGCTCCCATAGACGCCTCCACCTACGTTAAAGGGACCCAGGAGCCAGTCAAAGCCGAGTTCCTGGAGGTTATTTTGATTGATTTCCAGGAACTTTGTCTGGATATCGACCTGAGTGGGACTCGATTCCATGGAGGCATCGACGAGAGCATCGATCTGGTCAATATTGTCACGTGTATTGCGGACAATCAACTTACTCGAGGAGGGTACATAGTTGGCACTGGCCCCTGTCGGGAAATCGACACCCTGAGAAGTAAGATACTCTTGGGCGTTATAGCGTTCACCGATTCTGGAGATAGTATTTGTATCATCGCCGTTCGGTTTTGTCTTTGGGGCCGCAGATCCCGTGGCAGGATCAAGTCGTTTTGCTGGGATAAAGTTGGGGGGAATCTTGTACTCTTTGGTGATTAGGAGATCTGTCGGTTCTGAGAGTGGTACGATCGAGACGGCATAAGGATCGATCTTCAATTTCATGTTCGCCAGCTTGCTCACATAATCGAGCGCCACATAAAGAGGGACATGGTTAAGGAAGAGATTTATTGTTGGCTCTGTAGCAGCTCCTCCAGAGTTTTTGGAACCCGACTTGACACCGCCCTCGGCGGTGGGTGCGAGTTTCAGGAAGATATTTACTCCTTTCTTCTCGGGGTCTTGCTCCCGTCCTTTCTGTTTTAGATATTCCACCGCTTCGCTCACGGGTGAGTCGTTCAGATCAATCTTGGGTATGATGATCGAGTTGAGCTTGGCGACGATCTGGTCAGTTCCTTTGGTTTCCTGTTGGTGACCCATGGCCTCGCTCGTGCGGCCATGCCTTGGTCTGGCTACAGGTCGCTCCCAGGCTTTCTCAACCTGCCAGAGCAATCTGCTTCGGGTCTCGTTGTAGGCCTCATCGTCGTATTTGATTTTAGAATTATTAATGACCTCCATCCCGTTGCGGGCAGCCTTGTTGTAGGGGTCAAGTGTCAGGACCTCGTTATATTTCGCGATGGCCAACTCATTCCGTCCGCTCTCGGCAAGCCCTTGAGCCTCCTGAAGAAGCTTTACAACTTGATCTCTACGCTCTGCAGACCTAGGAGTCACTGTCTTGTTGATGACCTCCGGTTGCTCCAGGTCGGAGAGAAGCTGCACAGCCTCTCTGCTGGATGGGTTCACTGAGGGAACGAGCACTGATTTGGCGACAACTTCCGCGTCGTTGTAGTGACCATGGTTGATCAACTCCCTTGCGTAGGCGAGGGCAATCCTTGTGTAATCGGAAGCAATGGCTGAACGAGTTGACCCAGTTTCAATACTGGGAGCGGGTGTTAGTTGAATCGCCTTCTCAGCCAGTTGATAGGACTCTTCCAGTGATTCTCCGTTGTTCTTTGCGAGAAGCTGTTTTTTTGTGGCTTCCCGCATGAGTGTCTGGGCCTGCTGGAGATCTGCCTGACTCCTGACGATGGCCTTCTCACTCTGATCGGCGAGACTCTGGGCAGTCAGTGAATGAATAGCTAAGGCCCCGGTCATCGTGACCATACAGATCTTCGCTATTCTGAGAATGTGAAGCCTTTTCATGAAGTTGAAAGTGGTCAGGAAAGCTGATGAAAATTCAATAGAAGATTTATTTGCCTTTTTCATCGGGATCTTTGGGTCGCGGTTGAGGCATCTCCCGGCACAGCTTCGGATCTTATTGCTGTGGCGTCTGGAACAAGGTGAGATGACTCATCATCTTGTTTGATGAGTGGTTGCCCTGCTGGATCCAAAAGTCCTGCGGTCACAAAAATGAGAAGGTTTCTTTTCACACGTTGGTTATCCGAACTCCTGAAAAGAGAGCCAACAAGGGGTAGGTCTCCCATGATGGGGGTCTTATCCTGAACTTTCTGGACATCCTCCCGCATCAGTCCACCGAGCACGACGGTCTGACCATCCTGTACGGTAACCTGGGTGTCGACTTGGCGGACGCTGAAGACGGGCTGAAGGATGGGGTTCTGAGAAAGCACAATCTTTGTTGTTTGGCCCAAGCTGAAACCACCGATTGTCTTGATGGGAGCCACGGCATTAATGGGGGTGCCATAGTTCACCATTCCCTCGAACTCAACGATCTGAGGTGAAAGGCTCAGCTCAATGGTGTAGCCATCGGGACCGATGGTCGGCTCAACCTCCAATTGCACACCAACCTTTCTTGTCTCAAACGAGGTGGGTGTTGCTGGAGTGGCCACTCCACCTCCGCCAAATTGAGTCTGGGGAATCTGGGGTGGTGCATAATCCTTCGGGTAGGGAAATTTCCTGTTTATATTAATGGTTGCCTTGCGGCCGCTGGTGACAGTGACCTTTGGAGCCGAGACAAGATCGGTTCCTTTCTGCTGGTTAAGAGCCCTGAGGACGACTTGAAACTGGGGGTTCGTGAAGACTCCGGCCAATGCAAGGACGCCTGGGGCCGGTCCAGCAGGGCTTCCGAAGAGTAAGGCATCAAGTGCGTTGGCCGCGATACCAGCCGATCCTGTACGATTGCCAGCAGTGATGTTGCCCGCCGTGACATTCCCTCCGGATGCATTCATCGCACCAGTTGGCAAACCCGTGGCAGGGTTTACAAAGGGAAAGCTTGAGACGGGCTGATTGGCCTGATTGCCAACAGTTCCACCACCGCCATAAGCACCCGTGCCGCCAGAAAGCTGAAAGGAGCCCATGAGCCAGTCAAAGCCGAGTTCTTGGAGGTTATTCTGGGTGATCTCAAGGAACCGGGCCTCAATTTCTACTTGGCTGGGAGGGGTCGCCTGAGCGACCTCCACCAGAGAATCGATCAGATCGAGATTGGACTGGGTGTTCTTCACCAGAAGCCTGCTGCTGGAGGCCAAGTAGGTGGCGCTTGCCCCTGTTGGAAAGGTGACCCCTTGTGCTTGTAAGAAATCCTTCGCTCCTGTTTGACCTACCTTACTGGGGTCACCACCTTTAGCTGCAGGGGTAGGGGAGGAGGAGATGAATCCTGGTGGAACTTTATACTCCTTAGAGATTAGAACCTCGGAGGGTTCTGAGAGGGGTACAAGTGCTGCGGCATACGGCTCCACCTTGACCTTGAGATTCGCCGCCGAGGCAACATACTTCAGGGCTTCACCGAGGGGGAGGTCGTTCAGGGCCAGTGAAATCCTTGTTCCTCCGTCTGACGACTCCTTGGCTGGATCGAGTTTGAGAACAATATTGACCCCTTTCTTGGTGGGATCACTTTCACCCGTATCGAGGTCCCTTGATTTCTTCTGAAGCTTTGCGATGGCCTCCCTGACGCTGTCGTCTTGAAGCACAAGCTTCTCGATTCTGATCTCCTGCAGTTTCCTAGTGATGGAACTGGTTCCCATGACGTCGATGGGATTCTGTTCGATGATCGTTGAGGCTCCGGTATCGAACTTTGTTACCGGTAACTCCCAAGCACGCGATACATCCTCAATCATCTTGCTGCGCTGTTCATTGTAAGCAGTCTCGGCATAGGTGGTTCGCTGTCTATTGACCTCTTCCATCCCAAGGCGTGCGGAGGTGTTCTCAGGATCGAGATTCAGAACCTTCGAATAGATTCTGAAAGCCTTATCAAAACTTCCGCGAGCATAACATCCCTTGGCCTCACTGAGGAGTTGCTTGACCTCTTCCACCTTGGACACGAAGGCCGGAGTCACTGTTTTGTTGAACTCTTTGGGGTCGTGCAACTTTCTCTCCAGTGCGAGAAGAGGTGCGTACTGCGACTCGTAGGGGCTTCCTGTGACCGACGAGACGACCAGTTGAGCATCCTCAAAGCGGCCCTCTGAGATTCTTTGCTCGGCCAGCATGAGAGCGGATTTCGAAAATGTTTCCAGGGCAAGAGGACGCAGGCCCTTGAGGGCATCTCCGCCGGAGGGCAACGCATCCACGGCACTCTTGGAGAGGGCGTAAGCGGACTCGTAGTCGTTTTCAGCAAGTGCTGATTGGGCCTTGGCGATCTGGGTTCGTGCCCAGTTGCTTCGCTCCTGAATGATACGGATTTCCCTCTCGGTCTGCCCCACGACACCCGATTGCTGGGCACTGGCAACAGTGGCACCCAAGGTTAAGAGAACGGAAAGAAGGGCAAGGGGTAAAGGTTTCCGTGAAAAGGCAGATGTGCTCATGGCTTTGGTTCCAGTTGCGGAATCATTTGGGATCTGACTCTTGATGGGGTAGGTCACGGGAGATGAAAAAGATAAGTTATCCATTACTGGAGAGCGTGGCACGGGAATAAGAGAGAGGGGGTTGAAAAATAAGAACGGGATCAATTATTGGCCAGGGGCCTTGACAACGTAAGTGTGACCCTCTTTTTCCAAGAGAATCCCCTCTTCGGAAAAGTCCTTAAGTTTGTAAGTTTCTGAAAAATTCTTGTCAAGGCTCGCCAAGGGAACCTCATCACCCCTTTTGATGGTGAAGGTCTGATCAGGAGCGCCCGTCAGTTGATAATGAAGGGTGACACCCTCGACCGTGGTAATGGGGGTGGGTTGGTACTCCTTGGAGATACTCTTGCGGGTCAGGTTTGTTCGCTTGCCGTTAAGTGTGTTCTCCACAATCAATTCGCTTGTATCATACTCCGTATCATTAATGACCTTTCTCTTTTCGACATAATCAACGACCTTAAGGCTTGGCGCTCCGGGAATTGTTTCCCCGATTGCCACAAACCTGCTTGTTGTGTCCGCTTTGAACTCTTTTCTTGACGGGTTTGCAAGCGGGGTCAATGGGCGAAGCTGAAACTTTTTCAATCCTTCCGAGTCATCGACTCCGAGGAAATCAAAGCTATAGTTGTTCTTGTTCAGATCGGCATCTGCGTAAGTCAGTTTTGTGTAGAGCGGGGGGAACTGACGAGGATTGTTAGGATCTGTTCCTGCAGTGAACTCTTCCAAGATGGTGAAGCCTTTCCCCTTAGGATCCCGTGTCAGGATATCTACATCGGCGTAGTCCAGTTGGTGATCAATGAGCCACTTATTCGGCACAGGAGGGTGGAGAGGTTCCGTGCCGTCGAGAGGATCAAACAGTTTCCCCTCTTTCAGAATGTAAGGACGCGAGACAAGGGGTGAAGATCCATCGTTTCGCGGGTTCCAGGGCAGAGCCTTTCCAAGGCGCTCCAAAGCGGTTGCTCCCCTTGACGGAGGAGCGAGAAGTTTGTCGCCACCATTTGAAGCCGTGGTCGCGTCAGGCGCTGAGGCTCCTGACAGGCAGAGATAAATCACGGCGATCGTGGAGATCAGCATGGTCAAACCAGCAAGTGCCAGCAGCAGACGATCGTAGTAGAGTGAGAGGAAAGTTTTCATCGGCCCTTTACTTGGCAGTCCCTTTGTCTTTGTTGATAACAGAAGTTGTCGGCGCTTGAACTCCCGAGGCAACCTTATCTGCTTTGGAGGGGGCTGTTTCTGGAAACTCAAGGATCCGAATCTTCATGGCAATGTTCAACAATTCATCCGGACCCCCGACCACAAAGTGAAGGCGGCTTGCCGCAAGAGGCTTGCCAGAGGTGGACTTGGGTGCTTGCTGTTGCGCCTCATTCCTCTTCGGGGCCTCCTTGGTGGTGTTCTGGATCTGGAGGTTTTCGATAATCAGAAAATAAGGTGCGGCAGTGATAACATTCACAAAATTCCTGAATGCCTCCTGAGAGCAGCGGAAGGTGATCTGGATGCCGCCAACTGTCGAGTAGGGGGCCATTGGCCCGCTTGGAGTTGGGGAAGAAGTGGTTGCGCCATTTTTGGTGCGTTGCGTGTTTCCTGAGGCCGGTGTAGGAGAGGGGACTCCTTTTTTCGATCCGGCGGCTCCTGTTGAGGGCGATGTTGATGAGTCTGTTTTTACTGCAGACTCGGTCTCTAGACGGGAGAAGTTATCCACCAGCACTCCGTTCTGGCTCACAAGGGCTCCGGCCACCCAATCAAGGACGGTCAGTCGTTTTGCCAAGATCAGCACATCATCACTCTTGGGAACACTGTTTTCGTACTCTCCCAGTCCCAGGTAAAAAGTGGCCGGCAGAGTGGATGCTGAGGCAATAGCCGTAGCCTTGGCCTTCGTGACTTCGCTCCTGAGCGCATCCTGGAAAAGTTGAGGCCGATCCTGAGGCTTTGCTTTTTCTAGTTCTGCGAATGTGGGAATCCTATACTTCAGAAGTTCCTGCTGAAGTTTTTTCAAGTCTGACTGATCCGTTGTAAGGGCTTCATTCAGCTTTTTCAGGTTAGCATCATTGGGGAACGGATGATCAGGTTTGGCAAGGGCGACGAGTTTGGAGTTCATCGTCTCCTGCTCCTGCAGTGCGGTGGAATAACCATCCCAGGCGCTCCAAGTCAGATATCCCATGATGGCCACAGCGGTTAGGAAGACCGCAGAAAGGGTGGCGATGAGTTTGTTTTCGGCGAACCAGGCGGTAAAATTAATCCGTGTCATGGCAGGAAAGTGAGGGGATTACGGAGTGGTATTCTCAGCGCAAAAGGATAGGCCCAGTGATCCCCGCTAGGGCTTCCCCTTTGGGTGATAATTTTTGATTTCTCGTTCTCATTCACGGAGAAGAGATCCGAGGATTGAAGCGAGTTTACGAAATCATCAATGACGGCCGCCTGTCGGGGATTGTCAAGATAGAGTCCCTTGACCAGCAGTGCCTTGACCACGATGGGATCTGAACTCTTGGCGGAAATTTTTTGCGGAGCATCCCCCACAGGTTGAATCTCTGTCATCCAGAGATAGCGCTGAGGGATTTTGGCACTCAGTTCCGAGAGCAAATTCGGGTAGGCGGAGCGGAGTTCAATAAGTGAGAGGAGGTCCGATGCTGTTTTCTGGACGGCCTCCGTTTTCTCCATGACCTGCCTGATTCCGGATGCAAGGCGTGTCTCACCCTCAACGATGGCCCTGAGTCCGGATGTCAGCCCCCTGATCTCTCCCTCTTCGTAGGAGAAGTAACCATACCAGACGGCCATTGTTCCCAAGAAAAGGGCGGCTGCGCTGGAAAGGAAGGGGAGTCTTTTGAAGAACTCCCTCCTTTTCAGTAGAGAAGGGGGAAGGAGTTCAACTTTCGTGTAAGAGCTTTCACCGGAGAGGGTGAGCGCCCCGCCGATAAGCTCGCCGAGGTTGTTGGAATGAGACGCAATGAAGGAGGTAACCGTTGAGGGCTGATCCTTGGCCGACAGCGTCCTCAAGGGGTCGAAGAGGTGAACTTCACGCTGGAACCTCTCGGTAAGGAACTCTCTCAGGTTTGGAAGTCCCGCCATTCCGCCTGTCAGGAGAATCTGGGAAGGTCCCTGGCCGCCGTGGGTAGAGAGATAAAAACTCAAGGAACGGCTGATGTCCGACTGGGTCTTCAGCAGGACTCGACGTGCGACGAGTGCAAGGCTGGAATCAAGCTGATCAGAGTGATGTTCAGCCGTTACGCCTGCTGAGACACTTCCTCGAGTGACTTTAAGCTGCTCGGCAGCCTCCAGTTCGGCATGCAATTCCTTGGCAATGGCGGCCGTCAGAGCAAGTCCCCCGGAAGGGATGCTCCGTGCAAAGAACGTTCCGGGCCCTGCGATCACGAGATTCGTCGTGCGTGACCCCATGTCGAGCAGGAGCGTGGTCTTCTCGGCGCACTCCGGATAGGTGTTGCGGAAGGCATCGTAGAGCGCCAGTGGAGCCGCGGTCACGGAGACGACGATCAGGCCTGCCGAACGGAGTGACTGACAGATGGATTCAAGCAGGTCTGACTTCACGGCCACAAAGACGACATTGACAGCACCCGATGCGGTCTCTCCCATAATGACGTAATCCCAGGCGACCTCATCCAGTGGGAAGGGAATGTTCTGCTGGGCCTCAAAACTGATAACCTCTTTAATCCGGTCATTGGATCCCACGGAGCCTCCCGGGATCTCGAGAGCCACAACTCTGGTGAAGACCGAGTGAGCGGGAAGGATGCAGCAGACATCCGCACTTCTGAGGCCCCAGCTTTTCAAGATCTCCTGCACGGAGAGTCGGATTTGCTCGGGTCGAGACTGCTCCATGGTGGGATCAAGCAGGAAATCCTTGCTAGCTCCACGGGAGAGGGTCAGTTCACCATTCTTGTCGATGGAGAACTCGGCAAGGCGCAGCGACTGCATGCCGAGATCAAGAACCAGGATTTTTTTTGGTTTTGCCATGAGTGGTAAGAAGGGAATCGCGTATCGTTCTATAAGGAATCAGTGCTTGGAAAAGTTAAGGTTTTTTCGCATCCTCGTAGTAGTCAGAGAAGAGGGGTGCGAACGGACTCATCTCCTTAGAGACAAGGTAGCCGGTGACAGGTTGGTAGTTTTTCCACCACTCCCCTGAACCGTTCAGACTCTTCTCGGCAACAACCTTGCCATGGTAAGAGATGGTCACGCCAATGTTGTTTAGGACGGATTGAGGGCTGTAATGGTCCTTCCCCCCCGAGAAGTGCTGCATGGTCCGGTGACTCAGGTACATGACAGTTCTCCTTGGCGTGCTTGTTTTTGCGGGTACGGAAACGAGTGTCACTTGCCCAGTAAGCAAAGTCCCGTTAGGAGAATCCACTGACTTTTCTGTCATCAGAACATAATAGTTTACAATCACGTCATCCGCGAATTTTTCGACCGAGCTACGGGGGTGCCACTCAAAGGTCACCTCCAATTCCATCCAATTCTTCGAACGAGATGGCTTCACTGGCCCGATGACGTAATTCAGAGTGGGGGTCGAGATGATTGACGGAGAGATCTTTCTGATCTGAAACTCAGTGTTCAGTTGTGCGCTGGCGGAGGAAAGAGTGACCGCAAAAAAAATCAACACGATCACAGTTGTCCCAAGGACGCTCAGGAGATGTGATCTGTTAGGTATCATTGGGGGAAAACTTAAATAGTAAGCAAACAAGAAAATCGCCCCCTTATCCAGAAAGAAGATGGAGCGATCCGAGATGAGGGGCAAGAACAGCCCCTCCTTTCCGCGGAGAATTTCTTCTGGAGTATTTCCAGATCCTTTAATGGGCTCCGCTTCGGAAGATCACCACCGGAATTGTTCTCAAAATAATCCAGAGATCGAGCGCTAACGAGGCATGATCAATGTATTCAAGGTCAAGATTAACCCATTCCTCAAAGCTTGTGATGGAGCTTCTGCCCTTGATCTGCCAGAGGCAGGTCAGTCCGGGTTTCACGCTGAGTCGTCTGCGATGAGCGCTGACCTCGATTTTTTTCGTCTCGTAATCTGGTAGTGGACGCGGGCCGACAAGGCTCATCTCACCGCGTAGGACGTTCCACAACTGGGGGAACTCATCAAGGCTCGTTCTCCTGAGAAATGCTCCGACCGGAGTTACCCGTGGATCCTTTGTGATTTTGAAGACTGGCCCCTCCATTTCGTTCTGATGATGGAGATTTTCATGTAATTCTGAGGCGTTATCGACCATCGAGCGAAATTTGAAGATCGTGAAGCGCTTGCCTCTCTTGCCGCTGCGTACCTGTTTGAAAATAACCGGTCCCGGGGAGGTGAACTTCACGGTCAGGGCGATCACAATAAGAAGGGGTGAAAGCAGGAGCAGTCCAACTAAGGCCCCGATAATATCGGTTACCCTTTTTATATAGTTGTACCAGACCTCGCTTCTAGTTCTGTGAAAGACCAGGATACGACTTGTTCCCGCCGTGGAGACTTGGGGGGTTCCCACGATGCCGTTGATTTGATTGGTCACAATCCATACCTCCATACCTTCGGACTCAGATTCCATCGGAAGAGATTCATTTTTAGGAGATTCCGCGGAAACAAAGATAACCCTTCCTACAGGGTGCTCCCGGAGGTTTCGGCGGATAGTTTCGGCATCCATCTCATCGATGTTAAAACGATGCTTGATTCGCAGGGAGAGAAGTTCGGTTGGGTTCAACTTTCCGAGAAAAACATCTGCATCCACCGACGTTCCGATGATGGCACTCTCCTCACCCAATTCTCCACGTTCATATTTTCTCAGCAGTATTTTTTTAGTGAGCGTCAGTCTGGTAATTAGTGCCGCCGGCGCCAGAAAGAAAAAGAAAATCAGTACCGTGCGACTGGGAACTTCAAGCCTGCTCAGGATTGAACTCAGGGTGATGATCAAGGCCAGCCAGATTCCCCCTTTCAGCATGCGGGGTAATATGCTCTCGAAGGTACGGATAACCGGATTTTCGTAGTACCCGTTCAGATCCAGAATCAATGGTGTCAGTGGAATAACCACGACAACCATCCAGAGAAAGGTCGAGAAGGGAGGGATCTCGCTGAAGAAGCTTGGCCATGCATTCAGGGAAACCCTGAGGAGATAACTGAGCCAAAGACAGAGTCCCATCAGGAGGCCGTCGGCGAGCATCGGCAAATCCTTGGAGATTTCTTGTTTGTGATTCACTGTCTGGATTAAATGAGAGAGAAATGTTAAGTATCAGAAAGAAATTCAAGAAACAAGAGCTGTCACTCCATCCCATGTTGGAGAGTGGTCGGACGCTTGTGGTGGGAACCCTCCACGAGCAAACCGGCCTTCGTCTTCTCTCCAAATCAAATGCAAAGAAGGTAAAGTTTGTTGACTTATTGGAGGCCCGACTCGACTCACTCCCTAATCATCTTATATCTACTTTTTCCTCTCAGTTACCGGTTGACCTCCCAATGATTGCCACGGCTCGGCATCCGGGTGAAGGGGGAGTTGGTAATCTCTCACTTGCACAGCGACGCAGCCTCTTGGAGGATTCCCTTCCCTGGGCTTCTGCCATTGATGTGGAACTCCGCTCAGCTAAATCTCTGGCTTCTTTGATCGCTACGGCCCACCAGCACGGTCGGACGGTGATCCTCTCTCACCACAATTTCACCTCCACTCCGTCACTCGCCTCACTGAAGGATCTCTCCTCAAGGGCCTCCGATCTTGGGGCTGACCTTTTCAAGGTGGCTACCCTCCTTAGGAACCCTGCCGATCTCCAGCGTCTCATCGCGTTGCAGACGGCCAAGACACCTCTCCCTGTGACGGCGATGGGCATGGGGCCTGCCGGTCGTTTCTCCCGGATCGTTCTGAGCGGTTTCGGCGCACCCCTCTGCTACGGTTGGCTAGGCAAGCCTCAGGTCTCCGGGCAGTGGCCCGCCCTTGAGTTGGCGGGTGTCTTGTCCGAGGTCCTTCCAGCGTGAGTCTGGAGGCACTGATCCTCCCGCTCGGAGCGGGACTCCTTTATGCCTGTGCTGCCATCGCACTCAAGAGGGCGCTCGGTGCTGGGATTCCTGGAGGATGGGTGAACCTACTGAGTAATGTCTCCATGGCGTTGCTGTTTCAGATCTTCTGGCTCTTTCCACAGTTGTCGCAAAATCATAGAACGCCTTTTGTTCTTTTTCTGACACCCGTAGCCTGTGGCGCTCTCTTCTTTCTCGGGCAGTCCTGCACCTTTCGTGCGATTGCGGCGGGGGATGTCTCCGTGGCGACCCCCCTGCTGGGTACCAAGGTCATGATGGTCGCTCTTCTCTCGTTTTTCTTGTTGGGAAAAGCGTTGCCCGCAAGTTGGTGGTTTGCCTCCCTGCTTGCCACTCTTGGGATAGGCCTGATTTCATACACATCCGGAAAGTCCGTCCATCGGCATGGAGCCACGATCATCTGGTCCCTGCTTGCCGCAGGGGTGTTTGCTCTTACAGATGTGCTGGTTCAGCACTGGGTCCCACTTTTTGGTTTCGCCCGTTTTGCCCCGCTAATGTTCGCTGTGCCCGGAGTTCTCTCGATTGTCTACGTTCCGAGACTCTTGAAAAAAAGAGTTTTGCTGCCTGATGGGGACCGGCGGGTCACCTTGAGATGGCTTGCTGTGGGCGTTCTCCTTCTCGCTCTCCAATGCCTAGGGATGTACACATCGATCGGTCATTTCGGTAGCGCGACCATCACCAATATCCTTTACGGTTCACGTTGCCTTTGGAGTGTCATCTTGGTCTGGTTCCTTGGATCTCTTGCCGGAGGTCTTCCTGTTGCGAGTGACCACCGCATCGTGATGGTGCGCCGCTTTGTCGGTGCCCTTCTGCTCTTTGCCGCGATGGCTCTCGTCCTTTCGTAAAAAACGAGTTAAAGAATTTCCAGATGAGTCGTGCCTTCCCTGATCCTAGCCTTCAGTCCTCGTTAACTATTGAGGAGATAGCCTCGGCCGTGAAACTTCTGCTCGATCCACTTGTTTCGGACGAGTCCAAGGGGGCCTTCCTCACCGCCCTTCACCATCGTCGGGAGACGGCGAGTGAGCTTGCCGGATTTGCTTCCGAACTCCTGAAGGGGGCGGTCGTCCCGACGATTAAGCATGATGATGGCAGCTCTCTCCTCGAACTTTGCGGCACCGGTGGCGATCATGCTGGCCTGCTGAATATTTCGACGGCAGCAATGTTTGTCGCATCCGGTGCTGGTGCCAAGGTGGTGAAGCATGGAAACCGTGCTGTCAGTTCCAAGTGTGGCAGCGCAGATGTGCTTGAGGCACTGGGAGTGACCCTTCATTTGAGACCAGATCGTGTGGGTGATATCGTTGATAGGGCGGGCTGTGTCTTTCTATTGGCGAGCGATTTTCACCCCGCGGTTGCTGCCGTTGCCGGTCTTCGAAGGTCTCTTGCCTCAAGGGGCCAGATGACCATCTTCAATCTTTTGGGGCCGCTTCTTAACCCCGCCTCTCCCGAGGTTCAGCTCACTGGCATCTATACTGCTGCAAAGCTTAAGCTCTACGCTGAGGCGATGAGAATCCTGGGGCGGCGAGTTGCCTGGGCGGTCCATGGTGAGGGAATCAATCGGGAAGGGGGATTCGATGAGATTTCCTTGCTAGGACTCTCTCACGTGGTCGCCATCCGTGACGGGGTGATGGAGCGTATGACGATCCAACCGGAAGATTTTGGTCTGCCGAAAGCCTCATCGGTGGAAGGTTTGGTCGGGGGTGACGCCAAGGAGAATGCGCTGAGGATTGAGGCTCTCCTGACTGGGGTTGAGAGCGGGGTTGCCAGAGAGATGATTCTTCTCAACGCAGGCGCCGCACTCTTCCTGGCAGGAATCGGATCATCGCTTCCCGAGTCGGCCTCACTTGCCGCTGAAAGCATCGATTCAGGCGCGGCTGCCCGAGCACTTGAATTGCTTCGGAAAGCCTCCGAAGATGCCCGTCTTTGATGGTCTGTTATCGCTGCAGGAAGGCCGGTAGCTCCTCCACGCCGAAGTCAGCTAGGACGTTATCTTTATTATCCACGAGTACAGGGGCCTTGGATTGCCCTGATATCCTGATCATCTCGGCAAAGGCATCCCTGTTTGAGAGCACGTCCACAGTGCTGTGCCTAACGCCGTGTTTGCTTAACCACGACTCCGCATCGACGCACCATGGGCACCCTCGCTTGATATAGAGAATCATGGTTGCAAAATTAACACCTCATTTCTCCTCTTGCCAGCACGCACGGAATCAAGCAGTTTACTAGGCTGCATGGCGCGTTCGTCTAGTCGGTTAGGACACAGCCCTCTCAAGGCTGGCGCACGGGTTCGAATCCCGTACGCGCTACCATTTTTGGAGACTGCCAATTGCCCGTAGAGCCTCATAAAATAATGCTTTAGAGTTCATCGTGGTTTTTATGAGAATTTGGAGTTTCACCCTTTTTCACCCGATTTGGTGGGGTAAAATGGGGTAAGATTTTTCTAATAAATAGTGGGGCAGCTTCATTTTCTAAGAATGAACAAATCGCTATAACCGTATGAATGTTAATAGTTTACGATTTTTCCGTAAGCAACTTTGCCAAATGAATCGCAGCCTTTTCAAAAGAAGTTTCCCATGAGGAGTCTGCATAAACAGAGCCTCCTGAAGCTTCTATGGCCATCTGAATCATTAGGTTTTGATAAAGGCCGGCGGAATGAACCAACACTCCGTCTGGATCCCTGGTTACGCCAGACTTTGCTCCAGGAGAACTCTCCGCATCTTTTGTAAGGTTTTGCCCGAATCGTTCTTTAACATACTCCGTAACATACTCGGGATAAAGGAGTGTCTGGATTGTCCACCCTGTCATGGGGATCCCGAGGCATCGGCAGTATCCGATCTCAAACGCAGTCCCGGCATCCATTTCCGTACCACGTCGGAAAGGGCTGACATCAAAAATTCCCCCATCGACCGAGTTCATGATCTCAACATCGGCGTGATAAATAGACTTATGAAGCTCTCTTCCCGGTCGGACTCCTTTGAGACTTGATTGATTATCAACAGGGGCCACTCCCCTCATGTCGTGATTCTTCAAAATGTTTTTCATGATGCCAAAAACACGTTCGGCATCTGAAAGAAAGACCATGGGGCCGGCGAGATAAACGGTTTTCATGTGCCTTTCATTGTTCACACTCGTTGAGGGATGTTACGCGATAATATAGTGACATATCATTGTAATTGGTGACCAAGATTTAGGGTGACAATCGTAGGTGTGACTTCCCTACAGGGTGACGAATCATAATATGACATGGTGGCTTGCTCGTTCGTCGTATTGATTTCCGTATGACTTACGGTGCAGGCATCCTCCCTGTGCATGCAGATGGAAAATGGCCCTTTTTCGGTTGTATGCGAAGAATGCAGATTCCGGAGCAGGGCTAGGATATCAAGACCTGATTTCTTCCCGCAAGTTTGCCCTCGGATCTTCATGGCTTCCGCCTCTTCAAATCCTGAGGAGAACCAATGGGTTCTTGCCCACGAGAATGATATTCTCTGGCATGTCACGCTATCCGAACGGAATTCGTAAAGCGATTGATCCTGAGAGGAAACGAGAATGAGCCGAAAGGGACTGACTCGGGCTAAAGGAAGGTGATGAAGTTCCTCCTCCACGGTTGATACAGAGTCCATGGCGAGTAGTTTAGGAATAATTGCTCCCCTGCTGAGGGCAGGGGTTTCTTGAAGCTGTGGCGTTGAGTACCAATTGATCAGAGCAAGAGTCAGTCCATGCTCATTGATTCCGATCCATGTTCCTCCTGAGACTTCACTAGGGTAGATTGCGGAGAGAGTTCCACAGGAAAGTTTCTTTGGTGGAAGAGCGACAGGACGGCTGAGCTGTTCGTCCCTGTTCATCAGCAGATGAAAGCCTTCTGTAGAGGGAGCGAAGGAGAGCGTGCACATCGGAATGCTTTTGTGACTTCTGGATCAGTCTGCGGCCGGGTAGCACTGGCTCCTTTGCCGATAATCAGACCACTCGGAGAGAATCTTCAAGGCTGATTCAGGTTGTTGCCCGAGGGCTCTGTTGTGGAATCCGATTTGAAAGACCAGATCCCATTGCTTGAAGAGAAGAGCATATGCCTGAATCAATGATTTTGAGGCATCATAGGCGCTCGTGGCCTCGGCAGAGGCTCCGTTCAGTTCTAAGATCTGGAAGGATTGCCCCGTCCGAAGAAGTTCTGAATCACTGTAGCGGAGATCGTATCGGCCAATAAAGAATCCATTGATCTGTTTGGAGATCGTATCGATACATGTCTCGAGTTCAACGCTCCAGAGGTGCATGCCGTCTTTGAAAATACATCCTTGGGCATGGTTCCCAGCCTCCACGAGGCGAACGTGTTCCCCAGTTTTGAGAATCCTGCTACGTCCCTTCTCAAACCGGTGCAGGTAGGTCTCGGCAATAATGGAGGCACGCTGATCATTCAGAATCAACTCCTCCAGAGTGCTCCGACCATCACCTATCACGACGGGAAAAAGTTTCTCCGTGATGGCGAGAATATGCCCGCGGCTTTCACCCGGAAGCCTGTAGTAGAAGATCCCTGCCTCGTGGGGCCCGGGAATGTAGCGTTGAACAACAATTGGGAGTGAAACTTCCGAAAGGTAGGCCTGTGCTGCATCGGGTGAGCGGATGACCTTGAATCCATTGCCGCGCTGACCTACATCTGGCTTCAGTACAAACGGGTAGGAGAGGTGCCCCTCCTTCAGGATCTTTTCTAGGTTGGACATTCTCTCCGTCCCACCCTCCAAGAGAAATGTCGTTGCGACATGATCCGGAGAAGATGACTGCAGTTCGCGGAGGGTGACATATTTTGACTCACCGATGAGTCCACCGCTCGACATGCCGGGGTTGGCGCAGGTGGGAAGTGTTAGTCCTCGGTACCATAGCGCCAGTCGCAGGTAATTCAACGCGACCGGTATGTAGAAGATCCATGCCGGCCAGAATTCCCACTGTATCCAGAGCCATGGACGACCGGTGCGTGAGAAGCATCTGAAAGCCCACTCCAGGAGTTTCAAGATTCCTAAGCAGGGTACTACGGCCAGCGCCGTCCACCACAGATGCGATCGGATCTGTTGAAGAAATCCAGGGGCTGCTTTCCCCAAAAGCTCAACAACCCAGAAGATCAGGAGGATCCAACCGAGAGCAAAGATTCCCGTCAGAAAGGTGAAGGAGGGAGCCGGCATCTTCAGTAATCCAGCCGAAATATAAGTGGGGAGCCTCATTCCTGGAACCACACGGCAGAATAAGAGGGCTGCAAAACCGTATCGTTGGAACCACTCCTCACCTCGTTCGACTCCTTTCTCTACATTTCTTTTTTTACCCCAAAAGCGATCCATCAGAGGGCGACCAAAGAAACGAGCCAAGAGATAGATCCCTATGTCACCTGCCCAGACGCCGGAAAAAATAGTCAGGAACACCGGAAGCCATGCCTCGTTTTTTTCGCTAGCTGCGATGCCCCCTGCAATGACTGCGGCATCCTCGGAGAGGAATGTCAGCAGGAAGAGCCCTCCAAGATACCAGATTCCTTGATCCATCGGTCCAAGATGCCTGTTACGGAATCAGGCCGCTACTTGAGCCATTTCCCTCTGATGTTTGATGGTCGATGGGGCCACTCCGAAACCATCTGGTAGGGGAACCTGGAGAAGTCGGCACATCATGCCGATCAGTGCATAGTGATGGATCGCGTGCGAGATACAGAACATGACTTCCCGATCGATTCGTGAGTGAAGCAGGGGCACTTCATCGCTCGCATAGGAAATCTTGCATCGGATCCGGATAGGATCACTGAGGCATGTCTCTGCCAATTTTCCTGCCATTATTTGCAGGGAACGGGTCATTTCAGCAGCGGATCTACGATCTGTTTCGAGTAGGGGATCACGTCTGCGGGTATCGTAATCGATGGTTCCCAAGGGAATGCCACCCAGAAGATTACTGAAATGATCCAAGCAATGACGGAAATGTGCCCCCACAGAGGCATCGGAAGCCACGGCAACCTTGGCCTTGTAGGTAACGTCGTCAATGGTCGTAAGCAGGATCAACCCTTGCCCGAGTACCTCCTGCAGGGCTGATAGTAACATCCTGTGACTCATCAGGGGAGCAACTTTCCTATGATCGGGATTGATCGGCGATTTAGGAAGAGCAGAACTGCAGAGCAGAGCGCTACAATCAGAGCGAGGCAGAAGAGTTCCCCGTGATCGTTCATGACATTGATTCCCAAAACGGTCAGATGGCTCATGATGGCGCCCCCCATGACGGCAAGGGCCAGTCCGGCGCCCAGCCATGTGGTGGATGGTATGAGTAGAAGGATGGCGGCAATCAGTTCGGCAATACCTGAACCTATGCGACCGGGTGCACCCAGTCCCACCTTATCGAAAATATAAACCGATTCAGGAGCTGCGCTGAATTTGAAATAGAGCGTCTGCATTAGAATCACTGCCGCCGTGAGACGCAGGAACCAGCAAATTGTGAGTAATATGGAGGAGGGAGGTTTCATAAGATTGTGATAACTTTGAGGAAAGGCCCCGCTGCTTCCAAGCCGTTATTTACCCCTCTTCTCGACAAGAATTGGCCAGTTGGATTCCGCCTTTTGAAGCGATAATGATTGGTTCCTATTGAACTTTTCCATGATCCCCTTGCTGTACTGTAGCAGGAGTTGACCATTAACGACCTGGAAAGCGGAGGGATCGATTTCGACCAGAGATCCCCTGGAGACTCCATAGGCGCAGTAACCTCCGAACTGAGGCACGTATTTTAGCGGATTCGCATCGAATTCCGCCTTGTCTTCCGTGGAAGTAAACAGATAAGTCACTCCATCGGCGGAACTGCTATATTTAGATAGGCCCTTTTCGGCCTTTCCCTCCCTGAAATATGCAACCGGATCGTAGCCCCGGATACCGACACCGCTGTGGTCAACATTCACCAAGGTCTTAGCCGAGAGAGGGTGGCTCAGTGCAAGAAGGGCGCCGAGGATCAAAGAGGGTTTTTTTCATCGAGGGAAACTTGTACGGATTTGAGTAGACAGCAGGACAATGAGTTGAAAGAAGATTTCCGACCTATCAAGTAGTATAAAGATGTTTAGAAACAGCTACACGGTTCGCATTGCAGATTCACCCGAAGAGGTTCGGGATGCCCTGAGGCTCCGCTACGAAATCTTTAATCTCGAGATGAACGAGGGATTGCAGTCCTCACATGCCTCGGGTGTCGATGAGGATGAGTTCGATGCAGTTTGTGATCATCTTATCATTATTGAGCAGGGCTCTGGTTCCGTGGTCGGGACGTACCGTATGCAGAGTGGCGCGAAGGCTGCTAAAAACATCGGTTTCTACAGTGCAAGGGAATTCGATTTCACCCCGTTCGCCCCCTTTCAGGAGTCTTTGATCGAACTCGGACGGGCCTGCGTCCACCGTGACCATCGCAGCATTATCGTTATCAGCCTGCTCTGGAAGGAGATCGTCCGCTACGTCCTGAAGCACAATGCCCGCTTCATGATCGGGTGCAGTTCACTCACCTCACTTGATCCTGCTTTGGGTCAAGCCATGTACCGTAAGTTCGCCAAGGATGGAGTCCTTGCCGATCCTCCATTCCTTACCAGACCCCTTGCCGATTACATCCTTCCTGACGCGGCACCACTTTCACCCTGCCCACCTCCACCCAAACTCCTTCGTGCCTACCTTGGGGTAGGGGCCAAGATCTGCGGGGAGCCCGCCATTGACCGGGAATTTGGAACGATCGACTTCCTCACGATCCTTGATTGCCAGAATGGGTCCCCGATTGCGACCGAGCGCTTTCTGGAACGTCCCAATGGACTGAAGGTCACCAAGGGGAATTCGTGAAAATCATGTTACTCCCACGAGTAGCGATTCGCCTCGCTCATTTAGGATGGGTGATCGTTTCGGGTATGGTGGCACTGAGTTGGTTTTTGTTCCGAGGGGGGGAACGTTCTGTGGATGCAAGGATCGCTTGGATGCAGTGGATGAGCCGACGCTTTCTCGCTCTTCTCCATTGCGATGTCACTATTTCAAGTGGCATGCCAACACGCGGACTCATCGCCTGCAATCATCTTGGTTATGTCGACATTTTGGTCATTGGTTCCCTCTGCCCGGCCATTTTTGTCGCCAAGAGTGACGTGGAGGACTGGCCGGTCTTCGGTTGGCTCGCCTCTCGTGCGGGAACAATTTTTATCAGTCGGAAAGAACCTGCCAAAGTAGTCGCTCAACTCCGTGAGATGGAGCGACCGCTGAGTGAGGGGTACCCTGTGGTTCTTTTTCCTGAGGGTACAAGTTCGGATGGGTCTACAGTTCTTCCTTTCCGCAGTTCCCTTTTTGAATCAGCTCTCCGCACGGGGTGCCCGATCACACCTGCTGCGATCGGATATGAGCTTAGCGACGGGGATGTCGGCCGAGAAATTGCCTACTGGGGGGATTTGACACTGATTTCCCATCTTATCAATCTCCTCTCCAAAAAATCATTCAGAGCCACTCTCGCGCTCGGTCCCACGCGGGACCTGCTGACTGATAGAAAAAGTGAGGCAAAACTCATTCACTTGGAAGTTTCAGAGATTCATCATTCACTCCCATGATACCCGTTGTCCGCAACCTGCTTGCAGAAGCTTATGCGCCTGAAGGACCTGAAGAGTTACACACACTTCTGGAGGGTGCCTCCTTCCGGTTGGAGTCGATTGTTTCCAAAGGGCAAAGCAGTGATCCTAACTTCTGGTATGATCAGCAGGATTCCGAGTGGGTAGTGCTTCTTAAGGGGACTGCAATTCTGACCTTTGAGGGGGACGAGGATCTACATCTCAAGGCGGGGGATTATCTTCTGATTCCTCCTTATTGCAGACATCGTGTCAAAGAGACCTCCGGAGATGCCACCTGGTTGGCTCTTCACACTGGGTGAGTGGGTGTTTCAGAAGATTAAGGAAATAAAGTCACCATTATTTTGATGACACGAACCAAGGTAGCACCAAGAGTAATGAAGTGAATTTTCATGAGAGTTCAGTAGAGAATCGAGACCAGGAGCCCTATCCAAGGCCCTCACTTCTCAAGTTGGCTTGGTATTTCTTTCTGATAGCGCTGACAACAGTCCAGGGAGCAACGGGTCACATGCGTCGCCAGATCGTGCAGCGCCGAAAACTGATTTCCGAAGAGGAGTTTCTAGAGAGTTTTGCCCTGGCAGAATTTCTTCCCCAACCGGACAGCACTTTCGGACTCGCTGTTCATGTAGGGCATCAGGTCAGAGGATTCACGGGAGCAATTGTGGTGGCTATTTCGATGATTCTTCCCTCGTTCCTTCTCGCTCTAGTGATTGGTAGTGCCTTTATTCATTTCCACAAGGTTTCATGGGTAGTCGCTGTTGCCGCAGGCGCCGGTGCCGCAGTATGCGCTGTTGTTGGTGGAACCCTGCTTGAGATTGGGAAAAAAGCGGTGACTGATTACCGCGATCTTCTACTGATCCTATTGGCTCTGATCTTTTTGCGTTATGGGATCCTCCATATCTCCGGTGTCATTCTCTGGATCACTCCGTTGGCGCTTTGGCTGCACCGTCCCTCGCGACACGAGAAATTAAAAAACCTAGGAGCGTCATTTGCTTTGGTCCCGACGCTTGGATTCAGGCACCATTTGCTGAAGAAACTCAAGCAGATCTTAAATTCAGAACCATGGGGGATGGTGATCACGGGGTCTATTGTTGTCGCGATGATGTATTCCGTTTTTTGGATCGAAAAAAATGGGCATTCAACGTTTGATTCTATTGCGCACGTCTTCGTACAGGAATCGAAGCCGGAAAAACCTCAGGTCTGTCCCGCGCTGCCCTTGAAGCATTCTCTCTCTCCAATGAATGATTTTCAGATGGTCGCAGGAGTTTGTACGGATCTCGTTTCAACTTTTTCAGCACTTTCGGTCTGTGCCTTCGGAGGTGAAGAGACAATATTGCCCTGCATGCAGCATGCCAGTGTGAGTAATCACAACTGGATGGATAAGGAAGACTTCGTGAATTTTTTCTCCCTGAGTTTCTTAATTCCAGGCCCAAGCATGTTGTCGTCAATGATCGGCCTGAAGGCTTGTTCTGAATTCGGCGAACGATGGGCTTTGCTCGGGGCCATTGTGGCGATGCTCGCACTTTTTATTCCGAATATCGTTGTGATTCTTTCAGCCGCAAATTCCTGGAGTTGGCTTAGTAAATGGAAGTGGCGTCATTCCGTGGGAAGGGCGCTGTTACTTATAGCCACTGGAGCACTCTCTGCGGCATTCATGTTCATTACTCAGACGGCAATCCATTCTCCGACCCTTGCTCTAATCGCGATTTTCAGCGCGCTTCTTCTTATACTTTCGGATCTCAATCCGATCCTAATCGTTATTATCTCTGGTGTCGTAGGATTGGTTTTTCTGTAATGGAGTTTATTGAAAGTGTTTCCTCACCCGATCACTTAAATTCCTTTTGAAGTATTATTTTAGAGGGTGATTCGCTGTCTCCCTTTGCCAAATCAGGAGCAGGGCGCTAACGACTGCAGCAACAATAAGAAGCCCAGCAGGAGCCATTCGGTTATGGGTTACTTCGATCAGGGTGACGCAGAGGAGGGGAGTGGTGCCTCCTAGAATGCCCGCCGCAACATTGTAGGCGATACCTAGTCCGGTGGCGCGGAGCGTTCTGGGGAAAGTCTCTGCAAGCCACACCTGATAGGTTGCCCCTCCCAGAGCGATGAAGGACATGAAGGAGATCATCGCAATCAAGGCCAGTGTGTTATCGCCTAGATTTAGAACACAATAGAAGGGGTAAGCTCCAAGCAGGATGCCCAGCAGTGAGATCATGGCCATCGGCTTGCGACCGAACTTATCTGAGAGAAAACCAGCAATAGGAGAAACGACGATTGCCGAGGCCACGGCAGTAGATTGAAGTCCCAAAGCCGCTGACTCTGTGAAGACCTTTCCTCCAGAGAGGTAGGAGGAGATGAAGATCGCAATCGAGTAGAAACCGGCCTGAAAGCACCATCCACCGAATGCTCCCCGGATCAAGGCCCAGGGATGTTCAAAAAGGACGTGTAGGACGCTGGAGCGTCGATGGCGGGTGCCGGTATGAAGTTCCGGTTTTGCTTCCTCGGGTAGATGTGTGCGAAGCATGGCGATAGAAAGACCAAGGGGGATCGAAATCAGGAAGGGGATCCTCCAAGCCCATTCAATAACCTGATGGGGAGAAAATATTGAGAAGAGGATCGTTCCCGTGCACGATCCAAGCAGGATGCCTGCTGAAGCTGTCGATCCCGCAAGGGTGCCGATTAGGCCACGGTGCTTCGATGGTGAATTCTCGACCAGGTAGGTGATCGAGGTGATGAACTCGCCTCCCGTGGAGAGTCCCTGGATAAGGCGCAGGGTTACAAGCAGCAGCGGTGCGGCGATCCCGATGACGGCATAGGAAGGGAGGAATCCAACAAGCGCCGTCGTGATGGCCATCACGGTCGCGGATGCGAGCAAGGCAAAACGCCTTCCGTAATGATCGGCAATGTGTCCGAAGAAAGCACCTCCACCCAACCTCATAATGTACCCTGCGGCAAAGACGCCAAAGACCGAGATGATCGCTACTATGCGATTTTCTTGAGGGAAAAAGACTTTACCCAGAGTCGGTGCCATGACCCCGTAGAGGGCGAAGTCATACCACTCCATCATATTACCCGCCATTCCGGCGATAACGGCGATCGGTTTTAGGGGAGTTTGAGCAGGTCGGTTCATGTCTTAGTTTCTTGAATTCAGAGGAGCGGTCTAGGAAAAAAGATTCATCAGTTAACGGGAGGCATTAACAGGTAATTGAGTGGAACTTGTCGTTTCATCTTTAATTAAAATCGTTATGGAATCCTTTATTTCACTGCAAACTGGGTTTATGCCAATAAACGCCCTGCGGGCCGTTTTACGGAAACTCTTGCCGATTCTCATGCGCTTCATCTCCCGATTCTTTCTGGAACCCGCATCATGGGTGTTCTTTCCATGGCGTTGGTGACTCCCATCACACTTCAGCAACGTGAGATCTTGGAGACCTTGGTCAACCAAATGGCCCTCGTTCTTGAAAAGGCATGAGTTGATTATTCCATACCGAATGCAACAACATTTTATCTTATTAAGCCTACATCATAAACTTTATTAGCCAAGAGGTGGTCATCACTAGCGCAACGACTTGTATAAGGTGGGCCACCATTGATTTCCTTAGAGATCGTGGCGCGACAACGGAGAACTCAAAGAACACGCTCGGTAAATGAATTTCATAATTCAAAGAGCTAAAACTGATAATATTAGATGCTTGCACTGCTAGAGAAGATCAAACGCCTTAGGCGTGATGACCATTCTCGGGATGGCAATATGTCGAGGTAGCGTGAGTCCGTACATCAATGCATCAGCTACCTCCTCAGGAGAGATGAACTCTCCGGCTGCTTCGGCATTTTTAAGCCTTTCTGGATCCCAACCTGACACAAGTGGGGTTTTGGTTGGTCCAGGCGAGATTGCGCTCACGCGAATACCATGTCTGCACACTTGGCGACGCGTAAGCTTAACGAATTGTTCCACCGCTGTTTTGGAAGGCCCGTACACCGGCTCGTGGTAAGGATTATATCCATCTCCCGCAATGGATCCAGTGACGACTATGTCCCCTGTGTGTCTGTTCATCATATGAGGCAGTACAGCCCTGACAGGCGTTATCACCCCGAGGATATTCAGGGTTAAAACATTCTCGATCTGTTCTGGATCATTCCTGTCCAGATTGCCACCGACATACATCCCTGCATTGGCATGGAAAATATCGATCTGCCCCGTTTTATCTAAAATTCTTTCAACAAGTGTCTTTCGATCTTCTTTCTTGAGAAGGTCGGCAGCCATTGGGATGACGGCATCTCGGTAATCAGCATAGGTAGCTTTCAGTTTGTCTAGGTTACGGGCGATTGGCACCACGCGTGCACCCGCTTTTAGCATCGCAAGCGCACAGGCATGACCGATACCTCCCTCAGAGGCTCCCGTGATAACCGCGATCTTGCCTTCCAATTGTTTTGTCATTTTTTTAATAATATTTGTACCAGATTATTATTAAAAATGCTCCGGTTCCGAGGGCAAATATTTTCAGGAACAAAGTGGCGTGACTTGTTTTTTGAGGTCATCCCCAGTTGTGTTTTAGTAGTGACAGGCAGTCAATTGGACATATAAAAATAACAAATAATTTTCTAAAAAAAGGCAATAAAAGTTCCTATTAATGAAACTACCGAATGTCCTATCACTATTTCTTGCGGGTGTGCTTTTCCCGTATTGGACCTTGACGACACAGGCAACGCCCTCCCTTCTGACTTGGTCTGCTTTTACAAACGCATCGGATCTTTCCGGACTTACGGGAAATCTGGAAAATGGCAATCCTGCTAATATCTTTGGAGGTGTGGGTTCAGGTCTTGCCTGGGCTGGCGGAAACTCTTTTGTGATGACCCCTGATCGAGGACCCAACGCCGTTGCGTGGAATTCTAATCTTGATAACACTACTTCTTATATCTCTCGGCTTCAAAATGTGACCATGGAGTTGAAGCAGTCCTCTCCTGGGGTATTTAATCTAACCCCAATTCTCACTGGCACGACTCTGCTCTACAGCACGGATCCGCTTAATTACGGAGCTACTTCTACAGTTGTGGGCGGAAACTACTATTTTAACGGACGCTCGGACAATTTCGGAACTGGAAACTCTCTGAATTCCAATAATGCCCGTTCGGATCCGGAGGGTGTCAGAGT
>Ga0114960_10000192_pt1 | contig 48282 bp, 54 predicted proteins | sample C_130625_MF_Meta_FD_92637 | JGI IMG/M metagenome (GOLD analysis project Ga0114960, IMG submission 92637) | Freshwater microbial communities from Lake Croche, Canada to study carbon cycling - C_130625_MF_MetaG | ecosystem: Environmental > Aquatic > Freshwater > Lake | place: Lake Croche, Canada...
GCATGACTCTGACGGATAAGTAACCGGGTCTCCTCGGCGGCAAGTGCTCCAAGTGAAAGAACATGCCGCAGCAACTCCGTCATCAATCCGGAAAGACGAGATGGGATGCCGCCGGAAGAGGCTTCCATTCTTGGGTCACTCATTCTCGGAAAAAATACGGAAGGGAAACGGTTTGCTGAATGAGTGCCTGTTAGCGGCGACGCAGTAGTAGTCCTAGCAGTAGGCCCGCGGCAAATGTTATGCCAACGGCTTTGAAGGGATTGTCTCGGACATAATCCTCCGCTTGTGCGGCAAGTTCGTCGAACTGGGCCTTGTACTCCAACGCTACTTCGCCAGCCCGATCGGCGACTTCGGAGTAGCGTTCACTGGCCAAATTGGAGAGGTCGTCATATTTCGCTTTGGTCGACCTCGAGAGATCTCCGTAGGAAGAGCGGGCCGCTTCCTTGAGATCGTGTGCCGCGGCCTCTAGTTCCTCGCGACCAGCGGTGTAGGCACTGCGTGCTCCCGACTTGGCGACTTCTGCTACTTCACGTGCAACTGCTGCTGTCACGTCAAAAGCTTTCTTGGCATGGGCCTGGCTGCTCTCAAGCTTTTCAGAGGCCGTTGGAGTGTTTTTGTGGTCGGTCATGGTAGGTGTGTATTTGAGTTACTTGATTTGGTGGGAAGATGAGGAATTGTTTTTAAGATCGCAGATGGATGATTCTTGGCAAGAAGGCGTTGGCATATTTACACCTCAAAATCAGGAAAAAATAGGGTACGTAGGAGAGGAGTTGTCTCTTGAGGGCTACTCTTCTTCTTTTTCAGGAAATTCATCTCCAGCTGTTCCCCCCTCGGGAAGATGCTTCATTTTCTTAAGGACTCCGGACATGTCCTCGACTTCATCCCAGACTGCCTTGGTAATGTAGACGGGTGAACCTTGCTGGGTTGCCATTGCAAGGCAATCGCTGGGACGGGCGTCTAATTCGATGACCTTACGCTGTTGGAGTTCGTTTTCCAGGCTGATGATCATGCGACCGTAATAAGTTGCTCCCTTCAGATCATTGATGATGACACGTTCGACTTTGGCGCCAAGTGAGGTAAGCAGCATCCCCATCAGGTCGTGGGTGAGGGGGCGCTCTTTGATGGCTCCTTGGACAAGCATGCTAATCGCGTTACCCACCAGGGGGTCGGTGTAGATGACAAAAACTTTCTCCTCATTGCCAAGAAAGACAGCGCTACCGCTTGTGGTTGGAATAACGGCTTTGATCCTGACTTCGAGAACGTCTTTCGAATTCATCTCTTCATTATGTAGTAATTTTACCCGTTGCGCTACCCGTACCTTAATGAGTGTACGCAGGGTGGATGATGCCACGTTGTCGATACCCTTGAGCAAGAATCAGATAATGATCAGCCCAGGCGCCAAGGGATCTCTGTTCTTCGGATGATAATGTTCGAACGATTCTTGCAGGTGACCCGACGACCATCGATCCAGCAGGAATGACCGTGTTCATCAATATCGTGGAGTGGGCTCCGATAAGACAGTTTGCACCAATCATTGATCCATCAAGAACGATGGCACCCATGCCGATAAGCGAACCATCGCCGACCGTGCAGGCGTGTACGATGGCGCTATGCCCCACTGTCACGCGCCGTCCAATCGTAGTCCCGAGATCTGTGGCGACGTGGATTACGGCGTTGTCCTGCACATTGCTCTCCTCACCAATTAGTATAGGTGCTATGTCGGCTCGCAGGGAGGCTCCCGGCCAGATGCTAGCCTGTGCACCAAGGGTGACGGCCCCTGAAAGGAATGCGCCAGGAGCAACATAGGCTTTTTCCCCGATCAGGGGGAGACGGTCCAAATGTGCGGCCACGATGCTTTTGAAATAAGCCAGATGATCGGGGTGAAGCGGGTTCTGTGCAGGGTGTGCGGCCATGATATTTTTTTGATTGATGAAGAATCAGTGTTGACAGGAGGGGAAGGTTTTTTTTGGATGACCATCGTCACATGACAATTAGTTCCATATAACCCAACCCAATAAACCATGAGCAGCAAACTACACCTCGTTGAGTCAGTTCAGAAGTCCCTCGGTAAAGACGTGAGCAAAGCACACGCCGAAAAAGTCGTCGCAGCCGTCATCGAAAACATCAAGGGCCTCGTCAAGAAGCACAAGAGCCTTCAGTTGATCGGATTCGGAACCTTTAAGGTCGTGAACCGTAAGGCACGTACCGGCATCAACCCAAAGACAGGCGAGAAGATTAAGATCAAGGCTTCCAAGAGCGTTCGCCTCACACCAGGCAAGGCTTTCAAAGAGTCTCTCTAAGTTTTAAAGGGTTTCCCCCCCGCCCGAGAAAACCCGTTATGCCAGATGGCATAACGGGTTTTCTCATTTCTATAGCAGGGTGGACCAGCTAGGATCCCGATTGTATGAAACCTCCACTCGTTGTCTCCGTAACCGGTGCTGCCGGTCAAATCGCTTATTCCCTACTTCCACGAATCGCTTCCGGTCAGGTCTTCGGAGCAGATCAACCGGTCATCCTTCGATTGATTGAAATCGAACCCGGCATGAAACCGCTTGCTGGTGTTGTCATGGAACTCAGCGATTGCGCCTTCCCGCTTCTGGAATCAATTGAGGCCACCTCTGACCTGGATGTTGGATTCAGCGGTGCAAACTGGGCCCTTCTTGTCGGTAGTGTCCCCCGCAAGGCTGGCATGGAGCGTAAAGATCTCCTCGGTATCAACGGGAAAATATTTATTGGTCAGGGCGAGGCAATCGAAAGGAACGCTGCTGACGATATTAATGTTCTCGTTGTCGGGAACCCGTGCAATACGAACTGTCTCATCGCCATGAAAAATGCTCCGGGTATTCCCGAAAGCCGCTGGCATGCCATGACCCGTCTCGACGAGAACCGTGCCAAAAGTTCTATTGCCCACAGGGCTCACGCTCACACGCGCGATGTCACCAATCTCGCCATCTGGGGCAATCATTCTAGTACCCTCTATCCTGATTTCGAGAATGCCCTCATCAATGGAGATCCTGTCAGTAAATATATACCTGACCGTGCTTGGCTTGAGGGGGATTTCATCAAGGATGTTCAGCAGCGTGGGGCCGCCATTATTGCAGCTCGCGGCCTTTCCTCCGCAAAATCAGCAGCCCACGCCGCCATAGAGACAGTTCAATCCCTCAGGGAGATCACGCCTGTGACCGAATGGCACAGCGTCGCTGTTGCCTCGGACGGATCCTACGGAGTGGAAAAAGGGCTTATTTGCTCCTTTCCGACACGCTCCAACGGAAAAATTGCCTCGATCGTTCAGGGAGTTGATCTCGGAGCCTTCGGAAAAGCCAAGTTCCAACTCAGCATCAATGAGCTTCTTGAGGAGAAGGCTATGGTATCAGATCTTTTGCCGAAATGAGCGACCGCAGCATACCTATCGCTGATCCAGCGACCCATCGTCTCGAAACAGACAGCATGGGAGCGATTCCTGTTCCACACGATCGATACTACGGGGCGCAGACTGCTAGATCCCTAATACATTTTGATATCGGAAACGATACCAAGCCTCCAGAACTCATCAAGGCGCTGGGAGAGCTCAAAAAAGCTTGCGCCCTTGCCAATAGGGATCTTGGAAAGCTTTCAGCCGAGAAAGCGGAACTGATCTGCAAGGCTGCCGATGAAGTGATCGCCGGCAAGCTTGACGATCACTTCCCTCTTCGTATCTGGCAGACAGGAAGCGGCACGCAGAGCAATATGAATGCCAACGAGGTGATTTCAAATCGTGCGATCAAATTTGCCGGCGGGGTTCTTGGTTCCAAGAATCCCGTTCACCCGAACGATGATGTGAACATGTCACAGTCTTCTAACGACACTTTTCCTACAGCGATGAATATCGCCGCTGTCTCGGTAATCAGGGAGCGATTGATCCCTGCTGTTAGGAATCTGAGAGATGCTTTGCATGCCAAGGCCCTCGAATACGCTGACATCGTCAAGATCGGTCGCACGCACCTGCAGGATGCAACACCCATGACCTTAGGACAGGAGTTCTCAGGCTATGTCGCCATGCTGGATGCAGATATTCACCGCATCGTTGAAACTCTGCCGGGACTCGAGTCACTAGCTATCGGAGGGACAGCTGTGGGTACGGGTCTTAATGCTCATCCCAAATTCGGTCATCTGGTCTCCGAGTTTCTTTCAAATATGACCGGGTACCACTTCAAATCAGCTTCCAATAAGTTTGCGGCGCTTTCCTCTCACGGGGAATTTGTCTTTGCTTCAGGAGCCCTGAAGTCCCTTGCGACTTCAATGATGAAGATTGCCAATGACCTCCGCTGGTTGGCATCCGGTCCCCGTTGTGGTCTGGGTGAGATTTCCCTCCCTGAGAACGAACCTGGTTCCTCTATCATGCCGGGCAAGGTTAACCCGACACAATGTGAGGCTGTCACGATGATCGCTGTGCAGGTGATGGGGAATGATTCGGCCATCGGTATTGCCGCATCTCAGGGTAACTTTGAGCTGAATGTGTTCAAACCAGTCATCATTCACAACTTTCTCCATTCCGTCCGTTTGCTCTCAGATGCCTGCCATTCCTTCACTGAACACTGTATCGTCGGCATTGAGGTCAATCGAGAGACTATTGCCGGCTATGTGGAGAATTCCCTGATGCTTGTGACGGCTCTGAATCCACACATTGGATATGATAAAGCCGCACAGATTGCAAAGAAGGCCCATAAGGAGAAGAGCAGTTTGAAAGATGCAGCCGTTACCTTAGGGTACCTGACTCCGGAACAATTTGACCAATGGGTTGTGGCGGCCTCCATGACCCATTCCTAGCCTCGTTAAAATCCTCCCCCGTATCAACCCGGGATGATTCAGGACCATTTAAACACTCCACCGATAACTCGTCCCGCAGGGAATCCGCTTACCATCCAATGTTCCCTCTAGGCCGAGGTTGATCGCGTCACAGGAGCCTCCGATGCGTTCCAATCTTTTACTGATGACTGCTTCCGGTGTTCCTCCTGCAAATGAGTCAATTGCTGAACCGTAGGTGTTTAGAAGCAGAAAAAGAGGTTGGTCGGAGAGAACTTCTTGCGCGGCGTCGAGAAGGTAGGGGAGATGTTCAGAAAGCTTCCAGAGTTCACCTTTTTTACCACGCCCAAAGGTAGGAGGGTCCATGATAATCCCGTCGTAGCGATTGCCCCGCCGGATTTCCCGCTGCAGGAAGGTGAGGGCATCCTCAACGATGTAATGGATCGGTTGTCCGCCGAGGCCTGAAATCCGTGCGTTTTCGGAGCACCAGAAGACCATGGCGCGCGCAGAATCGACATGTGTCACCGAGGCGCCTGCTGCACCAGCGGCAAGAGTTGCTCCACCGGTATAACCAAAAAGATTCAGAACTTTCGGGATATTATTGCGATGCTCACTGCCACTGATAAGATCAGTAATCCAGTCCCAGTTCGTGGCCTGTTCAGGAAAGAGACCGAGATGCTTGGATTTTGTCGGCTTGATCAGGAAGGAGAGTGATCCTCGATTCACGATGCAGGGATCGGGGATTGGAGTCTTCCATGACCAAGTTCCTCCCGTAGCAAGATCTCCGGAATAGCAGCCATCATGCGGAGGCAAAATTCCCGCATTCTGCCATGGCCATTTGGCTTCTGACTCGGGGCGTAGAATGGTAGCACCGTTCCAGCGCTCAAGGCGCTGTCCATACCCCGAGGCTAGAAGCTCATATCCCTTCCAAGATCGCTCTTCCGATGTGTTCTTATCTTGAGGGGAACTCATAATGATACAGATTGCTCACCCGCGATAATCTGATGCGGATACCTGATAAAAAAGAGCAACACATCGTGCTGAAATAAGGCGAAGTTTAGAATTTTGCGTGAAATGCGCTCCAGACCTGGTAGCCGATCAGAAAGATCATGAGGAGAACATAGAGGCGCAAGATCCAGAGCAGCGCCAAGGTGGTGGCCCCTAGTTTACGACGACCGAATAGAGGTTTCGTTGAAGCCAGCTGATCGGGCTCCAGGACTTCATGAATCCAAGCGTAATTGGCATGTGATGATGTCATCGAGGTGGAGTCCGTGTTTTTCATGAAGTGGTAAGTAGGTGAGGAAAGATGGTCAGAATTCCATAAGCCAGTCCGGCAAGGATCAGAAAGATGGTGACGCCGATTCCAAAGACGTTTCCTAGGATTCGGTTGGCATGCTGACCCATGATCTCCTTGTCATTGACCAGTAGGAGCAAGAAAACGATCGCAGGAGGCATTGCAAGGACGGCGATGACATTCACGATGAGCGTGATAAAAACGAGAGGTGCATTTGGGATCAGCACGAGAAGTGCCGCGATGCCAGCCGCGGCGAAGAGGAAGGCGTAGAATGGTATATTCTCCTTCATCGGGCTGTTGATGCTGGCGGATCGTCCCGAGACTTCACCGAAAGCATAAGCTGAGGAGAGAGAAATGGTGAGGGCCGCCACGATGCCCGCCTCAAAGAGGCCGAGGGCGAAGAGACTGGCACCGATATTTCCGACATGTGGAATGAGGGCTTTGGCAAAATCAGCACCTTGAAAGTTCGAGGCATCCACGTGGTGAGTGAAGAGCGGAACGGTTGCAAGCAAGGTGGCAATGGCTGCAACGGCGGCAAGAAGAGCCCCAAGAGCTGTGTCGACCCGTCCATGAGTGATGTCCTTAGGTGTGAGTCCTTTGTCAACAACGGCGCTCTGCTGGAAGAAAAGCATCCAGGGGGTAACAGTGGCTCCTATATTTGACATGATGAGAAGCATGAATGCAGCATTCACACCACCGGGAAGAGGTCCCCAGGTGAAGAAGGCCTTCACGACATCAGAGGCGACGGGATGTGCCATGACAGCCACGGGAATGAAGATCAGATTGAAGATGGCAAAGCTCAGGACAATTCGCTCCCAGGTCCAGTATCGCTGGGTCGCCACCGCAGCGACAATCAGGAGAAAAGCACCCAAGACCGATACCGCAGCGGGGACGTGGAAGAATCCCAAACCGGCGCGAATCGCAATGAACTCCGTGACCAGGGTGAGTAAATTTCCAAAGACGAGGTCGCCCATGGCAAACCATCCCCAGAATTTTCCGAACCGCTCATTGATCAGCTCCGCATGTCCCTTCTTGGTGACTGCTCCCAATCGCACAGTCATCTCCTGTACCACATAGGCCATTGCGAAGGTCAGTAAAATGAATGGCAGGAAGAATCCGATCCCGTAGGACGCTCCCGTTGTGGCATAGGAAATCATACTAGGACCGTCGTTCTCGCCGAGCATGACCAAGATGCCCGGGCCAAGGAGGACCCAGAAGAGCCTCATGGGTCTTCGTTCCTCACGATGACGCTTTACATGACGTCTATCTTCAGCGCGCTTGATATCTTCCTGACTTACTCGCGCTGCCTTTGATAAATTCAAGGCTGAGTCGTCCCGTTCATTCATTCCCTTCATTGAGTGTGAAACTGACCGCGCGGTCAATTGGATTGTAGCCCATACTACAAAATACCCCCAAGGCTATACTTTTTTTAAAAAAAGCTCCGCGACTGAGCAAAATTCCGATAATTCCATCAAGGACCAGTGGTTTAATTTTTTGAAGCATCCTAAAACCAATATCTTGCTGCCGGAAAACGAGGTGTCTCCTTCGTCCACCATGGAACACAGCGCCGCTTACCAGCGATTGACTCGGGAACAACATGCTCAGGAACGAGCTCAAGATTATGTCGAGGCAATTGCCGACCTGATCCAACTCCGGGGTGAAGCACGCGCCGTTGATCTGGCAAGGAGTCTCGGGGTGACTCATGTGACCGTAATCAGCACGGTCGAAAGACTCATGCGTGATGGATTGGTTACCACGGAACCGTACCGATCGATTTTTTTAACCAAGAAGGGAAAGCTTCTGGCCGCTCAAGTGAAGAAACGACATGAAACAGTGATAGCTTTTTTGGAGGCGCTTGGTATTTCCCGCAGCGTGGCTCGAGCGGATGCGGAGGGAATTGAGCATCACGTCAGCGAGGAGACATTGGCGGCTTTTGAAAGATTTCTTGGACTTGGAACTTCTTAACTAATGACGATAATCCTTTATTATCTGTTTTCTTCTTGAATAGAAGTGATGCTTTTTCTAGCTATTGATTTTCACGCACATGTCCACTTTCAAGCAATTGGCATCCAAACTTGGCATCTCCGATAGGCAGTTGAGGCGGTATGCTGAGGCGGGTAAGATCACTGGGGTTTATACTACGAAAGGTGGACACTGGCGGTTACGCGGACAATTGACTGATACCCGTGTTGAGCGTGCCCGCAAAGTCCTCAGGTTAACCCCATTGATTGCTCAAAATCGAAGGAAGCAACATTTCAAGAGGGCTAATGTGTTGATCAAGGATGTTCAAAAACAGTGGAAGCAGACGTTTGAGCCTCCTAAAAAGAAAATTGCTAAAACAAGTAGTCTTAAATCTGGAAAAAATACTTCTGCTGATGGTGCCGTTCAAGGTGATCTGTTTTCACAATGGTGAAATTAGTGACGAGACGTGTGCTTGAATAATGTACGGTTTTAAGTATCGGTAAGAGTAGCGCATTTTATGTTTTGTTCCCTTTTTTTGTAGTTTTCTTGCATACTTTTTACATATTGGCCTAAAAGTTGCTTGCAAATTTCTAGTGCGAGCCTTCCTCTTGAGGAATGGCTGGAATGGAACTCATTGCAGGTATTGCTCAACAGCAGTCCCTCTCGCCACAGATGCAGCAGAGTCTGCAACTGCTCCAGACACCTGTTGCGGAACTACGGCAGTTGGTCGCCGCTGAAATGGCTTCCAACCCTGTGCTGGAGGAGGTAACGCAGGCCCTAGAAAAGACGGAATCCCAGGAATTTGATGAGAACCCCGACAGTGATAACCTACGGGATCTTCGCATCTCCTCCTTGCAGGAAGAATGGCGGGATTACATGCCCCAAGCTGCATCCAATTCTTCAGGTTCATTTACCAAAGACGACGAGGATCGAAGGCGTTATCTTTTTGATTCCCAGGTTTCACGCGCTACTCTTCGTGAGGCAGTAATTGCCCAAGCAGCTGGATTCCCGGAGAGTGAACGTGATTTGGTGGAAGCGATAGCTGGCAACCTCGATCATGATGGTTATCTTAGGATTCTCCCCGGTGATTTGGCTGCGACCATCAATGTGCCCGAGCACGAACTGGAAACGGTGCTTCAAAAAATCAAACAATTTGAACCTCCCGGAATCGCAGCTTTTGATCTGACTGAATGCCTTTGCCTGCAGCTTTCAAGAAGGGGTGAGGGGAATGGCCTTGCAGCCAGAATACTCAGGCATCATCTGCAGCAACTTGCCCGTCACCGGTTTGAGGAAATCGCAAAGGAAATCAGGGTGCCCCTTGCCGATGTCGCAGCTGCTGCACGGCATATCGCGACGCTTGAGCCCAAACCCGGTCGCCCCTTTGCCGAGGCTGATGAGCAGGGAGTCATCCCTGACCTTATCGTTATTCCTGAAGGTGATGGATTTGTCGTCCGTCTGAACGAGGACGATCTCCCGAGGTTAAGGATCAGTAGTGAGTATAAGGACATGCTGGCCGGTCGTGGTGAAAATGAGGAATTACTTCTTTACCTCCGTGACAAGATCAGGGGGGCTCGGGTTTTTCTTCGCAGCCTCCAACAACGCCAGCAGACCCTGCTAGCCATCGGCAACCAGATTGTCGAAAGGCAGGAGGAATTCTTTCATCGGGGAGCTGAAGCTCTTCGTCCGCTTATCATGGCCCAGATTGCGGATGCCGTAGGTCTTCATGTCACGACCATCAGCAGGGCAGTTTCAGGAAAATACATGGAAACACCGCAAGGGTTATTTGAAATGAGGTATTTCTTCACTCCAGGTTTTCAGAATTCAGACGGAACTTCCGTCAGCAATGAAATGGTCAAGGAGGCAATTCGTGATCTGGTTGAACGGGAGAAGTCAAAAATGCCCCTAAGTGATCAGGATATCGTAACGAGACTTTCCGAAAGGGGACTTAAGGTGGCGCGACGCACGATTGCGAAATACCGTGAGCAACTCGGCATTCTTCCAAGTCATCTCCGTAAATCCTACTGATACAACAAATCATGAAAAACACCCTTTCAGAACACGAAATCAGGGAGGCCCTTTCCAATGTTCCCTATCCCGGATTCACTCGTGATATTGTTTCCTTTGGAATCGTCCGAGGAATTACCCTTGGGCGGGAGATAGTGATCCAGCTCGTTATTTCGACAAACGATACTGGCGTGGCGACGGAATTGAGGAATCGCGTCTTGAAGAAGCTCTCATCCCTTCCGGGAAATCTGCCATCCCGTGTCCTTGTCGACGTCCAGGTTCCGGTTCAATCAGCACCTCAGGGTGCTGTACCCATCGCTGGTGTGCGTCATGTCATTGCGATTGCTAGCGGTAAGGGTGGAGTCGGCAAATCAACCGTCTCGGTGAATCTGGCTGCAGCTCTCTCCCGGGAAGGACTCTCGGTTGGATTGTGCGATTGCGATCTCTATGGACCAAGCGTTGCCCTCATGTGCGGCGCCAAAGAACGTCCTTCTGCAGACGAGCGAGGAATGATTCTTCCTCCTGAACATCATGGTCTGAAAATCATGTCCATGGGACTTCTTTTGGAGGACGACTCCCCAGCCGTTTTACGGGGTCCGATGGTGACCCGCTACACTCAGCAGTTTCTCCGCAACGTCGACTGGGGAAACCTCGATGTGCTCCTTCTTGACCTTCCGCCGGGCACGGGTGACATCCAGTTAACGATTGTCCAGACGGTTGCGTTAACGGGGGTGGTCGTTGTTACAACTCCCCAGGAAGTCGCCCTCATTGATGCCCGGAAAGCCGTCTCCATGTTTCAGAAAACAAATGTCCCCATCCTTGGAATCCTTGAAAATATGTCTTATTTCCAAGTCCCGGGCCATGAGACAAGGCATGAAATATTCGGTTCGGGCGGGGGAGTCGCGGAAGCCTTACGCCTTGGAGTTCCCTACTTGGGTGGGTTGCCGCTGGAGCCCATACTTAGGATTGCTTCTGATAATGGAACACCCTTGGTCGTGTCTGAACCCGAGATGCCAATTTCGCTGTTGATCCGTGAAGCCGCACGCTGCTTGTTACCCGTGATCAAATAACCCCTCAGTCCCTAACAACGAGGCTGAGACCCTGATCATTGCCTACGGGGCTTGTGAGACTACCCCTCGGTTTTCCAGGATACGGAAGGCACTCTTGGCTGCACCCAGGAGTGCCGTTTCGTCGTTGAGAACCACTTTAATAGGCATTGTTTCCAAGAGAGGACGTAGTCTTCCCTTATTGAGGAAACTTTCCAAGAATAAGGGACGGCGGAGCAAGTCAATGATTTTAGGGGGAATTCCGCCACCCAAGAAGACTCCTCCGGTTGCCATGGTTTTTAACGCCATATTGGAGCACTCAGCTCCGAGTGCCTGCACGAAGAGATCCATCGCCATTTGACAGAGGGAAGAGGAGCCGTCCGCCGCATGCCTGTCGATTACGGCAGCAGCATCTTCTCTCTTCATACTCTCCGCAATTTCCTCCTTTTCGACTCCCCGACCAGTGTCGCGGAGGAATCGATAAATGTTTGCAATACCCATGCCCGAGACCACACGTTCAAAACTGACACGCCCGTACTCCCTCCTCAGATATGTCAGAAGATCGTGCTGGAGTTCATCGGTTGGTGCAAAGTCGGCGTGGCCCCCCTCGCATGCCCAAGCGGTGTGACGAAAACCATCCCAGAAAAGGCCGGCTTCACCAAGGCCTGTTCCCGGGGCTATGACACACTGATTCCCAACTGTTGATCCAGAACCAACTTGAAGCGTGGCGAGGTCACTCTCTTGAAGGGCCGAGAGGCCGTAGGCCGTCGATTCCAAATCGTTGAGAACCGAAACGTGTGGGATGCCAAGAAGCTTCGGAAGAGCCTTGATTTCAATGTTCCATCCAAGATTACTGGCCTTGACCATGCCACCAACATTTGGTCCTGGTACGCCGAATGCCGCTGCCATCAGGGGAGCTTCCACTGGAATTCCTTTCAGGAAAAGATGGACCATTTCCTCGATCGAACTGTGGTCCGCACTTCGGAACTTGGCAGAATCAACCCTCTCCATTTCCTGAGCGCCACGAAAGATGGCAACGCGGAAATTTGTCCCCCCGAGATCTCCTGCGAGAATCAACGGGGGCTCATTTTTCATCCTGTGTAAGTCTCTTTTCCTATGCGGCGAATGAGGTGGCAGTACCACCGAAACTAGAGACGAATCACTCGAGCCGACGAGATGTCAGCATCAGAGGTTACCTTTGCAAGGAGTGCCTCATCGGGAGCAGAATCAAGATTCAGGAGGGTCAGAGCCTGCCCGCCGACTTCGTTTCTGCTAAGCGACATGCCCGCTATGTTGACTTTATTCCCCCCGAGCAGGGTGCCAAGATGTCCGACGATTCCCGGACGATCGCGGTTCTCAAGAAGGAGTAATGTTCCCGAAGGGATTCCCTCAACGAAACGACCATTGACTGTCACGACACGAGGCTTGGAGCCGTAAAGTGTTCCCCCTACTGATGCTGACACCCCATCCATCTCGATGATCGCCTCGATGAGATCGGTGAACTCAGTGGTTTCACTCTGGCGTGTCTCGACGACTTCCAGACCAAGATTACGGAGGATTGCTGGGGCATTGACTTGGTTGACCTCTTCACCATGAATGTGACGGAGGAAGCCTGTGACCAATGCCCTGGTGACTGCTGTGAGATCGAGATCAACGAGTCTTCCACTGTATCGGATTGAGAGTTTTTCAGCCCGCTTTGGTGCAATCTGTGCGAGAAACAGGCCCAACTTACTACCAAGTTCGATCCAAGGACCAAGCGTGGAAAGGGTCTTGGCATCGATGTTCGGCATGTTGACGGAATTACGGATCTCGCCCTGCAAGAGGGTGGCGCGGACAGCCTCGGCGATCTCGATTCCTACCAACTCCTGTGCTTCCGCAGTGGAGGCGCCAAGATGGGGTGTCAGAACGAGCGTGTCGATGGAGCGATGAGGCCAGTCTGCTGTCGGAGGCTCAACCTCAAAGACATCAAGCGCAGCTCCTGCGATCTGGCCGCTACGAAGGCCCTCTGCGAGGACGTTCTCGTCGATGAGACCACCGCGTGCGCAATTCACGATGCGGACACCTTTTTTTAAGAGGGGCAATTGCTTGGCACCAATCATGTGCATTGTTTCATCCGTCAGCGGCATATGAACGGTTATGAAGTCGGCGAGGGGAAGAATGTCATCAATCTTTTCCACCACTTCCACTTGGAGTGATTTTGCCTTGCTGGCTGAAATGTAGGGATCATATGCCAGTACCTTCATGCCGAAGGCGATGGCCCGACGTGCCACTTCAGTGCCGATACGACCCATGCCAAGGATTGCGAGAGTTTTGTCGTAAAGTTCTACTCCCTCGAACTTCTTACGATCCCATCGTCCCTCCTTCATGCTGGCATTGGCTTGGGGAATATTGCGTGCTACAGAGAGCATCAGCGAGAAGGCGTGCTCGGCCGTGGAGATCGTGTTGCCGCCTGGTGCATTCATGACAATGACTCCGTGCTTCGTGGCAGCCTCCACGTCGACATTGTCGATTCCCACGCCTGCACGTCCCACTACTTTGAGATTTTTGGCTGCGGCAAAAACCGCAGGTGTAACCTTAGTCTGACTCCTCACGACGAGACCTGCAAATTCAGGGATAATCTGGATCAACTCGTCTTCCTTCAGGCCTGTCTTGACAACCACCTCAACAACACCACCTTCTGCAAGGGCTTCAACTCCGCGGCTGGAAATTGGATCTGCGACAAAAACTTTTGGAACCTTATTCATGATGGAATGTTGATAATTGTGTGAGTTGGGTGTTGGACCGAGCGTTGCTGGAATGGCTGACTCAGAATTAAGAACATAGGTTTTACTAGTTGGAGTGGCCAACAGGAAAGAGGAAACAAATAAATCTCGTCATCTGCAGGATTTGACCTATCCAAACTGATATCAGATCATTCGATTTCCTGCTCCCAATTGAACACCATGCAAGAAAATTTATCTTCCACTGACGGCACATCTCAACATCGCCCGTCTGAATTGTCTTCGGAGCGTGGACATACTCCTGAAAAAACATCGGTCACGGTGGAGGTGGATGATGCACCGGTATTGGCATCATCAACACAACAAGGGACGCTTTCCTCCGACGTCCCTCGTAGGCGTCGTCGCTCAAGTTCCGAAAGACATAAGAACCGAAACAGGACAAAAACATCCGGCAATGCTAGGGAGAGTAGAAAAAAGCAACGTGCCCGAACACGATTTATTCTTCTTACCATTCTTTTTATCATTGCCGTGGCTGCGTCGCTAGTAATCGGTTTCCTGATCGGCCAACAATCAAAAAAGCGTGAGACCACTGCAAAGATCAGCAATCTGTTGGAAGTCATCCCGACATCTGAATCGTTGAGCCAGCTTGATGGGGGTTTTGAGGCTTTGAGGAGAGGGGATGCCCGCAAGGCGATGCTGGATTTTCAAAGTGCCCAAAGACTACAGCCATTGTTCGGACTCGACTATTTGGTAGCCGAAGCAGCATTTCTCTCCGATGAGCCATCTTTGGCGCATGACGCCGCAGAGCGTGCCGTGACCAAGAATGAAATGAGCGCAGAGGCACTTGTCCTAATGGATTTGATTAATTTCAATAAGGAAAAAGCATCCTCTGATGGTGCACCCCGGTTTGCGACACCTTTTGCATCCTTGGAAAACACTTTACGTAAATATGCGGCCTCACACCCCGCTGATTCAAAAATTTATTATCTTTGGGGCGATTTGCTGGGCTCTCAAGGCTCCTACAAGAGCGCAATGGACATGTATCACCGTGGTGCCATTCGTGCCGACTCTCTCGCGGATTATTCCGTATTGACCTCTAAGGAGGCTCTAGCGCGGCTCCAAAGTGAGCCAGACAAATCGCTTCACTCCCTTTCGGAAATTACTGCCATGTCGGGAGAGCAATCGGTGGAGGCTGCCTTCGGTGCTATGCAGCAAAAAAACTTTTCGGATGCCCTTCAGTTTTTGGATAGGGCAAAAGATTCCTTCACACCGGAAGTGTTTAGGGAGATTTTGAAGGATCACTCATTTGACCCCTACAGATCAAACCCACAACTCAAGGATTTTTTTAAAAAAGAGCCAGAAGTCAAAGCACCCCTTCGCTAAGGATCTAATCTAATGGTGCTTACAAGAGGAATGTATGACTTGATTTTTTTGAATAATCCCCCCCTGCGAAAATGGCGCTTGCAAGCTCTCTGATTGTTCTTTTTGATCCATCTCTCATTTTCTAGTTTTCATGCCCTTTCCTCACATCTTGATAGCAAGCGCAGAACTTTCTGCAGAGACTCCCGAGTTTTTAACCAACTCGTTTTTGTCATGGTTGACGAATTCGATTCTCGTGACTGCTCTCGTCTTGGGTGGCATCGTCTGGATGGTTCGCTCCTGTACACGCAAAATCGAATTGATTCCAGGGTCTGGACAAAACTTTCTTGAGGCGTTGGTCGAGGGTTTCTATGGAGCTGTGGAGGGCATCCTTGGCGATAAAATGACAAAGAGGTCATTTGGCCTTCTTGGTACTCTCTTTATTTTCATTCTTATCTCGAATTGGTTCGGTCTTCTGCCCGGAGTTGGTTCGATCGGGTGGGGTGTCAAGGATGGTTTTCTATCCTTGAGCACACTTCAGACACCTCTTCTGCGTCCGGGCACCGCCGACATGAATATGACAATCGCCATGTCTGTTGTCTCCATGGTGCTCTGGTTTTACTGGACCATGCAGGTCACCGGTCCAGTCGCCTTCATTAAGGAACTCTTCGGGGTGAAGGGAGGGATGACTGGTCCGATTCTTTTCCTGTTGGTCCCGCTCTTTCTTTTTGTAGGCGTTCTTGAAGTCGTCTCCATCCTTGTTCGTCCCGTTTCTCTTTCCTTACGACTCTACGGTAATATCTTCGCAGGAGAGAACATGCTAGCGACCATGATCAATATCGGACACCTCTTTCACTGTCCCCAGTGGCTGACTTCCGTACTGAGTTGCATCGTACCGGTACCCTTCTATTTTCTGGAGTTGCTCATCGGTTTCCTTCAAGCCATGGTTTTCACACTTCTCGTCCTCGTTTACCTCCAACTTTCTACAACGCACGAGGAACACTGATTAGATTTTTCAAAGACTTTTGACCATTGGGACCATGCGGGACGTGGACAAGGGTCGGAAACAACACAAACCAACATACACACACGTACATGCTAACCACAATCATCGCTGAAGCCGTTACCACGGCAGGAGTGACCGGAAGTTTCACTCTTGGTGTCGCCGGCGCAGGATCCGCAATCGGCATCGGTCTCATCGGAGCCCGCATGGTCGAGGCTATCGGCCGCAATCCCGGAACTCTCCCCAAAGTTCTCATGATCGGCATTCTAACCATCGCGTTAGCTGAGGCTATTGCGATCTTCGGATTGATCTTCGCCTTCCAGGGCCGTTAAGAAAAAGTCCTTTGCCTAGGGGTGCCTTTCCTCAAAGGGAGGCACCCCGAAGCAGCTTACCGCCAGTTTTCGCTTTAACCCAAGAGAGTCACCCAGCAGATGTTTATTGAAATCCTAAGCAAATTCGGAGTTGATTGGCCGCACTTCATTGCCCAGTTGGTCCTCTTTCTCATCGTTTACTTCGTCCTCAACAAGTACGCCTTCGCTCCTTTGCTTAAGATCCTTGAGGAGCGTCGCAAGCGCATTGAGGAAGGGCAACTGAACGCCGAGAAGATCAAGATGCAGTTGGCTGAGGCCGAACTCCGGTACCAAGAGGTTCTTCGCAAGGCTAACGACGATGCTCATCATCTTGTCGAGGAATCCCGAAAAAACAACGAGGCCTTTTCCCAGCGGGAGATGGAAAGAGCTATGAAGGAGTCGGCAGCCATTGTGGAGCGAGCGCGTCACGAGATAACATCCGAGCGCAATCGCATGGTGGACGAGGTGAAGAGAGAGATGGTTTCTCTTGTCGTCAGGACCACGGCCCAGGTAGCTGGCAAAATTCTTTCACCCGAAGACCAGAAGCGTCTCAGCGAGGAAGCCTCCAAGGAGCTTTCATCCTAGGTTTCACCGAGAATTTGTATTATTGAACCACGATGCAGATCCCGAAGGAAGCAAAACGCCAAGCACGAGAACTCTTCGAGTCTTCCCTTGATGATTCTGGCCGTCCAGATCATGGCAAAGTGCTTTCCATCGCAGATCTTGTGACAAAAGCATCACCGCGTCACTCCGTTCAGATTCTTAGAGAGTTCGCGCGCCTGATCCGACTAGAGACGGCCAAGCATCACGCCGTGATAGAGAGTGCTGCAACCCTTGACCCTGCCACGCGTGACTCAATCCTGAAGTCTCTCCAAGCCAGGGATGGTGGGGCGGTTACAATCGATGTCAAGGTCGACCCCTCACTGATTGGCGGTGCGCGCATCCGACTTGGAAGTGAAGTCTGGGATGCCTCTGTGCTATCACGTCTCAACGCCCTGAGTTCTTAATCAACGCCATTTCCTGATAACAGTTACCAATCACCTTTCAAAACACACAAACCATGAGCAACCTCCTGCAAGAACTTGAAGCAAAAATCAGCGGTCTATCCAATGCGACAGCCGCAAAATCCAATGTTGGAACAGTCCGTGAGATCGGTGACGGTGTCGCCCGCATCGAGGGGCTTGGCGGCGTCATGCTCAATGAGATGCTTGAGTTTCCGGGAGGAATCTATGGCCTCGCGCTGAACCTTGAGGAAACCGAGGTCGGCGCAATTATTCTGGGTGATTACACGTCGATTTCCGAGGGTGACGAGGTGAAGACCACCGGCCGACTCCTCGAAGTTCCGGTCGGCAAGGAACTCCTTGGTCGCGTGGTTGATTCACTCGGACAACCCATCGATGGAAAGGGACCAATTCAGTCAAAATCTTTCTATCCTGTTGAAAAAATAGCTCCCGGCATCATCAAGCGCCAGAGCGTCAGTCAACCTCTCAGCACGGGTATCATGTCCGTCGATGCGATGATTCCCATCGGCAGGGGGCAACGCGAGCTCATCATCGGTGATCGTGCCACCGGCAAGACAACCATTGCGATCGACACGATTATCAATCAGGCGAACATTAACCGCGCCGGTGAGTCGTCTGGCAATCCCTCCTTCCGTCCCGTCTACAGCATCTATGTCGGTGTTGGTCAGAAGAACGCCAACATTGCCCGGGTTGTTGACACGCTCTCCTCCCACGATGCTCTCAAGTATACGATCATTGTCTCGGCTCCCGCATCCGACAGCGCCACAAACCAGTACCTTGCCCCCTTCTCGGGAGCGGCAATGGGTGAGTGGTTCATGGACAACGGCATGGATGCACTGATTGTTTTTGATGATCTCTCCAAGCATGCAGTGGCATATCGCCAGATCTCCCTTCTTCTCAAGCGCCCCTCGGGTCGTGAGGCTTATCCCGGCGATGTGTTCTATCTCCACAGCCGCCTTCTTGAGCGTTCCGCCCGTCTCAGTGAAAAGGCAGGTAATGGATCCCTCACAGCCCTTCCTATCATCGAGACCCAGGCCGGAGATGTCTCGGCCTACATTCCTACAAACGTCATCTCTATCACGGATGGCCAGATTTACCTTGAGACTGATCTGTTCTATCAGGGCATTCGTCCTGCCATTTCGGTGGGTCTCTCCGTCTCCCGAGTCGGTTCGGCTGCACAGATCAAGGCAACCAAACAGGTGGCTGGAAAACTCAAGGGTGATCTTGCGCAGTTCCGTGAGCTTGCGGCATTCGCCCAGTTTGGCAGTGATCTTGATGCCCGGACCAAGTCTCAACTGGATCGTGGAGGCCGGATCGTGGAACTCTTTAAGCAGCACCAGTACAACCCTATTTCCGTGGAGCTTCAGGTAGCCATTCTATGGGCTATGCAGAAGGGTTATTTTGATGCGATTCCAGTTGAGCGTGTGAAGGATTTCCAGAACCAACTTACCGAGTTTATGAAAACCCGTAAGGAGCCCGTACTTGAGAGCATTCATAACAAGGGTGCCATCGATGCCGATATTGAGAAGGCACTCACTGCAGCCGTTGACGAGTTCAAGGTCATCTTCCGCTAACCACTCGGTCATTTCGCCAGCACAACGCATACGAGTAGCTCATGGCTAATACCCGCGACATCCGCCGACGCATCAAGTCGGTCAAGAACACTGCCCAGATCACAAAGGCAATGCAGATGGTCGCCGCATCCAAGATGCGCAAGGCTCAACAGGCTGCACTCGCCGGACATCCCTACTCTCAGATCCTCAATCGTGTACTTGTTTCCTTGCGCGATATGGTGAGTGCGGATTCCCATCCGTTACTGGAGGTTCGCCCCGTAAAAAAAACGCTGGTCCTTCTTGTTACCTCCGACAAGGGTCTCTGCGGTGCGCTCAACACTAACGTGCTTCGTGAGGCAGCGCAACTCGACCAGGGAAACACGCTTTTTGTAGCCTCTGGAAAAAAGGGGGCTTCTTTCCTTGCGAGAACTGGGCGCAAAATGATCGCTGATTTTGCCCTTCCGGATAATCCAACCTTCCTGCAAACCAAGGCGATATCCAGGTTTTGTCTAGAGAAGTTTCTTTCCGGTGAGGTCGATCGTGTGAATGTGCTCTACCCCAAGTTTGTGAACACATTGGTTCAGAAGCCCCAACTTGTTACCCTTCTGCCCATCACTGACGAGAAGGCTGAGGGTGTCTCTCCGACTGGTGCTGAAATTGCTGGTTCAGAGGCAACGGGAGCCCAGTTCTTGTTTGAACCGGATGCGGACGAGGTCCTGAACTCGGTTCTTCCTTACTACTTCCACTTCGAGGTTTTCCAGATGATCCTTGATGCCCGTGCCTCCGAACAGAGCGCCCGTATGGTTGCGATGAAGAGCGCAACGGACAATGCGAAGGGTCTCGTGAAGGATCTCACCCTGGAGTATAACAAGGCCCGTCAGGCCAGTATCACGACCGAACTCCTTGAAATCACAACGGCCCAGATGGCCCTTGCATAAAAATAATCATCCGACTTTCAGATTTCCTATCAACTCTTTTAAAATCGAATAAAACAAACACAAAAAGTTCATGAGCAACACAGGCACCATCGTTCAAATCATCGGCCCGGTTATCGATGCCGAGTTCAATACCAAGGAGGGCTCGCTGCCCAAGATCTATGACGCCCTTGAGGTCGATTACACGATCGATGGAAAGCCGGCCAAAGTGACTTTGGAAGTTCAGCAACATCTGGGTGAAAACTGGGTACGCGCCATTGCGATGTCCTCCACCGAGGGACTGAAGCGAGGAATGCCAGTCCGTTCACTTGGTCGGCCGATTTCCGTACCCGTCGGAGAAGGAGTTCTCGGCCGCATCTTTAACGTGCTTGGAGAGCCCTGTGATGAGCGCGGTCCTGTCAAGGCGGATAAGATTTTGCCCATCCACCGTAAAGCTCCTCCGCTAGTCGATCAGGACACCAAGGCCCAGGTTCTGGAAACCGGCATCAAGGTCATTGATCTGATCTGTCCCTTCACCAAAGGTGGTAAAGTTGGTGCATTTGGTGGCGCCGGCGTTGGAAAGACAGTCGTCATCATGGAACTGATCAACAACATCGCCAAGGGACACGGCGGCTACTCCCTTTTCGCGGGTGTCGGTGAGCGCACCCGTGAGGGAAACGATCTCTACGGCGAAATGATCGAGTCCGGTGTCATTGCAGTCCAGAAGGATGAAAAGGGTCACCCTGTCAAGGATGCGGAGGGTAACTTTATCTTCCTTGAAGAGGGTTCCAAGGTTGGTCTTGTCTACGGACAGATGAGTGAGCCTCCTGGGGCTCGACTGCGTGTCGCCCTTACGGCGCTTGCAATGGCAGAGTACTTCCGTGATGAGAAGCACCAGGACGTCCTTCTCTTCGTCGATAATGTATTCCGCTTTTCCCAGGCCGGTTCCGAAGTTTCAGCTCTGCTTGGCCGCACGCCGAGTGCCGTTGGTTATCAGCCGACACTCGCCTCAGAAATGGGTGACCTGCAGGAACGCATCACCTCGACAAAGGACGGTTCCATTACCTCTTTCCAGGCCGTCTACGTACCAGCAGACGATCTGACCGACCCGGCTCCCGCCAACACCTTTGCTCACCTTGACTCGACGATTGTGCTCGAGCGTTCGATCGCAGAGCTTGGTATCTATCCCGCCGTTGACCCTCTTGCATCGACATCAAAGGCCCTTGCACCTGAGATCGTGGGTGAAGAACATTATGGTGTGGCTCGCGGCGTCCAGAAGGTGCTTCAGCGCTACAAGGATCTGCAGGATATTATCGCCATTCTGGGAATGGACGAGCTTTCCCCGGAGGATAAGCTCACTGTCTATCGTGCTCGTAAGATCCAGCGTTTCCTCAGCCAACCCTTCCACGTTGCCGAAATCTTCACTGGCTCCAAGGGTCAATATGTTCCCATTGCCGACACGATCCGAGGCTTCAAGGAGATTCTTGAAGGAAAAATGGACGAGGTTCCCGAGGGTGATTTCTATATGAAGGGCGGAATTGATCAGGTGATTGCGGCTTCCAAGAATTCCTAAATGAACTCACTCCAACTCGAGATAGTCACGCCGGAAGCTCGCGTTTTCAACGGAAGCGCGCTGATGGTTGTAGCTCCCGGGTCGGAGGGTGGGCTGGGGATCCTGCCTGATCATATGCCTCTGATGACGGAAATTCACCCCGGGGAGGTTTTGGTGACCACAGCGGAGGGCGATCTTTCCTTTGCCGTGGGCGGAGGCTTCCTCGAGATCCTACCAGATCGTGTTTCCATTTTGACAGACATGGCGGTTGTTGAGGGCGAGATTGACGAGAAGGCTGCCGAGGAAGCGGTTGCACGAGCCGAAAAGGAGTTGCGTGAAACGGCGCTTTCGGGCGAAGAGCATGCAACAGTCCAAGCCTCATTACTACGCTCTCTCGCTAAGCTTCATGTGAAGCGCCGTATCCATCGGTAAGTTCGGTAACAAGGGCTTATGGATGATGCCCCGCTTGTTTTTGCGAATCGTGTCCTGCTAAAGAAGTGTCTCGATTCGGGGCGCCTGCTGATAGGTCAGGTCTTGCTCGGAACGGACTATTCGCTTCGTCATGCCGATGATGCGGATCGTTATGATCTGACACCCTACTCGGTCTCATCCGGTGCGCGTCTAATAGCCCGTTATGATGATGAAGGGAACTTTCGCCCTCTTAAGACGGCACCAAACCTTCGGCGAGGATGGCTGATCAGGGCCGCTTCCCTGGAGGAGATGGAACTCGCTCTGGAGCATCTTTATCCATCGGCACTCGGATTATGGAATGCTTTCCTGACAAAGAATCTCCATGCCACGAGTATGCGGGAAACGCTAGACCGGCAGACCGGCATGTACCGCATCACCCAACTTCTTACCCCGCTCCAAGCAGGTGAACTAGTCGCCCGTTGCTGTCGTTCCGATGGAGGATGCCTGCGCTCGATTCTTTGGGGTCTTGCTCCGGCCGAACCGATCACATCACTCCCCGAATCCAAGCTGTCGCTTGAATCGCTACCCGCCGGGAGAATACCCCTGATTTGCCGCGAATTGTGCAATCTGGTCGTTGCAGCAGCTCGCCCCATCGCGAAGGGCAACCTTCCGAAAAAAGAGTAGAATCGAAATGTCCGCCCCAGTTGCCACGCGCCTCTACAGGGGAAGGTGTCTCCTGCCCATGACTGGTTCGGCCATCGATGACGGCGGTTTGGCGGTTCGTGGGAGCGAGGTCATATCCGTCGGTTCTTGGCGTGAATTAACGACCGAGCACTTCGGGGCAGTCAAAGAAGACCTTGGCGAAGTCATCATCATGCCGGGCCTTATCAATGCCCACTGCCACCTTGATTACACCATGATGAGAGGGGCACTGTTCGGAGACGGAGCCTTCTCGGCATGGATTCAGAGGCTCAACGCCATGAGGAGATCGCTCGATCAGAGTGATTATCTAGATTCCATCGCTCTGGGGTTGAGTGAATTACAAAAGTGGGGATGTACCACGGTCTTGAATATTGAGTCGTTCCCTGAACTGTTTCCCTTTCTTCCCGAATCCAGGATCAGGGTCTGGTGGTTTCTTGAAGTGATGGATGTTCGGAGCAGATTGAATTCCGCGGAAGCCCTCGCCGGGGCCATACACTTCTTTGAAAAGGCGGGGGAGAGCAGGGGAGGGTTTGGCATTTCCCCCCATGCACCTTATACGGTTTCCCGTGATCTCTATGAATTGTCAGCCCTGTACGCTTATAAATACAGGATCCCGCTCTGTACGCATCTGGCGGAATCAATGGAAGAGACGGAGATGTTTGTCCGTGGAGAGGGCCCCCTTTATGAGTTCCTCCGATCGATCGGGCGGCAGATGGATGATTGCCGGGGCCTCACTCCGATCCGAATGCTGCTCGGTTCTCCGTTGCTTCCGAAAGGTAGTATTCTTGTTCACATGAACCACCTTGGGGCGGGAGATCGGGAACTTCTCAAGGCATTGGCCGGACATTATCACGTGGTTCATTGTCCCAGAACCCATGCATTTTTTCATCGCGAGCCCTTTGAACTGAGATTCTTTCAGGAGTCTAGAATCCCCCTTCTTCTAGGCACCGACAGCCTGGCAAGCAATGAGGACCTCAACATGTTCGCCGAGATGAGGGCCATGTCGGACGCCTTTCCTGAACTTGATCCGGCCGAACTCATGCTGATGGCAACCAAGAATCCCGCCGCTGCAATAGGTCGTGCTGGAAGATTGGGGGAGCTCTCGCCCGGGACCATTGCCGATTTTATCGCGGTTCGAGATCAAGGAGGGGTGGGGAGCCCCTGCGAGCGAGCACTCGCCAATACCCTGCCTCCGCAGGTATGGATTTCAGGTCACCATGAAGAAGTCTAAGCAATCCAAGCAACTACCCGGATCTCCTACTTGGCTTCTTCCTGCCTGCGTTGCCGTTCTGATCGGATGCGTGGCATTAGTTTTCTGCCAGGTCCTCTTCTTCCAATTTCTTCCTTTCTGGGACGATGACACCAATATTCACCGGAATCCTCTCTACTCTCCGCTCTCTTGGGAAAGTGTCGGGATTTTTTGGAAGGGACCTTTTCAGCAACTTTATATTCCCGTTACCTACACGACTTGGGCGGCTCTTGTTGCCTTTTCCAGAGTGATCGCCGGCACCGGTATTTCAGTGGGTCCAATCAACCCCGTCCTCTTCCACGGGGCCAACCTTACGACCCACCTGCTTTCTGCATGGATGGTGTTTCTAATCCTTCGGATGCTCTTTTTCGCAAAGTACGGGAAAACATCCCTCTCTCCGGATCGGATTCTGTATGCCTCTCTTGCAGGCGCATTATTCTTTGCCCTGCATCCGATCCAAGTGGAATCTGTCTCTTGGGTCTCCGGCCTTAGAGACTTGTTGGGGGGGGGCTTTTCGTTGACGGCCATTGCCCTTTTTCTTGGATGGCTGGATTCTCCACCCAAAGCGCCTGCAAGATGGATGAAGTTTGCCGCGGCTACTCTTTTCCTACTGCTGGCATTCGGTTCCAAGCCCGGGAGTGTTGTGACTCCTGGATTGGCGCTCCTCTGCGGAGGGTGGTTGCTCATGATGCAGAGGCGCCGGTTGACGCCCCTGTTTTACCTCCTGCCTTGGTTTGTTCTTTCCTTCATGACGGTGGTGATGACATCGAAGTCCCAACCTGCCGCTGAGCTTGCACGTTCATTGGTTCCACTCTGGGCAAGGCCACTTGTGGCATGTGATGCCATTGCATTTTATCTAGGGAAAATCTTCTGGCCTTCAAATCTCTGCGCCGACTACGGGCGATCCCCGAACTCACTCATGGATTCGGGTTTGCTTTTCTGGACTTGGGTGATTCCAATTCTGTTGGCGTCCATTCTCCTCTGCTTTCGGAGGCTTCGGATTTATCTTTTTCCGCTAGCCATTCTCGTGCTGGGAGTTCTTCCGACGCTGGGATTGATTCCCTTTAACTTTCAGGTCGTTTCAACGGTGAGTGACCACTATCTCTACCTAGCCATGTTGGGACCGGCTCTGGCTTTTGCCATGGTGATCTGTCAGTCTCCCGTGCGCTTAGCGCAGGCGATTGCGCTGGTATTGCTCCCTGCCATGGTTGTGCTGACCCTTCTTCAACTCCCTCAGTGGGCCAAGGGCGAGGCTTTTTTCCCGGCGACATTGGAACACAATCCCACCAGTTGGAAATCCCGGCATAATTATGCCTGCACGCTCGATGCACAGGGCAAATTGCCCGAAGCGCTGAAGGAATTTGAAGAAGCGATCAGTCTCCGCCCAACGAATGCCGAGGCACGCAATGACATGGCTCTCACACTCTTGAAAATGGGGCGGCGTCAAGACGCGATTATGGAGTTTCAACGCTCACTGCAGATCCGTGCAACGAGTGGCGCAGCCAGGAATCTTGCGGCGGTGCTTTTGCTGTCTGGTGATCCCTCGCAGGCCGCGAAAGTTTACCGATTTGCCATGCAGATTGACCCGGGTGATCTGCAGAACGTAAGGTCGCTTGCTTGGTTACTGGCAACCCACCCCGATGACAGCGTTAGGAATGGGCAGGAAGCCGTACTTCTCTCTCAGCAGATTGTTTCTGCAACGAACGGTCAGGTTCCGCTTTTTCTTCTGACGCTGAGTGCGGCGCTTGCTGAAACAGGCAACTTCCCCCAAGCGGAGCAGTTTGCCATTCAGGCCAGTGAAGCCTACAGGAACTCGGGAGATCCGCGCATGGCCACTATGGTGAGTCAAAAGATCCTTCCCGCCTTGAGGAATAGGCAGGGTATCAGGGACAATCCTGCCCAAGTTCAATAGGGCTGATCTGACTGAACGATACATCGGTGCTGATTCAGGTTAGAATCATCTTCATGGTTTTTCTTGATCTTGTATTCCCGAGGAGGAAACCTCACGCATGACTAATCCGAACCTACGAAATTCCGGGAGAAATCCTGACATGATCAGGGAGATCACGTTTCAAAAGGGCATTGCTCCGCAGGCATCAGGCTCCGTTCTTGTCTCCTTTGGAAAGACGCAGGTCCTCTGCGCTGCAAGCATCGAGGAGGGGGTGCCCCGCTGGATGAAGGAGCAGGGTGTCACCGGTGGGTGGTTGACCGCGGAGTACTCGATGCTTCCCTACTCGACCTCTCCCCGCAAATCCCGAGACAGCACGCGGGGGAAGATTGATGGACGTTCCACAGAGATCCAACGCCTTATCGGTCGTTCACTCCGTGCTGGTATCGATCTTGAGTTGCTGGGAACCCGCACCCTTTGGGTCGACTGCGATGTCCTTCAGGCTGACGGGGGAACAAGGACCGCCGCCATCACCGGGGCCAGCGTCGCCATTGCCCTTGCTTGCAATCGCCTTATCGAGGAGGGAAAGCTCACCAAGTCCCCGGTCTTACGTCAGATAGCAGCTGTCAGTGTGGGGGTGGTTGATTCAAGGGTTCTTTTGGACCTGGATTACCTTGAGGACAGGGATGCGGAAGTGGATCTGAATCTTGTCATGACAGGCGATCTGGAGTTTATAGAACTCCAAGCCTCTGGGGAGGAGAGCGTATTCGGGAACGAACAGCTCGTTGAAATGCTTGATTATGGCCGCAAGGGCATCCGCTCACTCATCGCAAAACAGTCCGAAGTACTGGGCATCTAAGGGCAATCTATCCAAAAAATCTTGACCTTCTCTTTTATCACTGGCTAAATCCGAATCTAATTTATTTTTATTATGTCCAGAAAGTGCTCCATTACAGGTTCCCAGCCCACACGCGGTTCCAAAATCCACCGACGCGGTCTTGCCAAGAAGAAAGGTGGTATCGGCATGCACGTCACCGCCGTGACGCCCCGTTATTTCGTTCCTAATCTCAAGACCAAAAGAATCTGGGTTCCCGAACTGAAAAAGTTTGTCACCGTTAAGGTCACAGCCCGTGCATTGAAAACAATTTCGAAGAATGGGGCGCACGCCACGCTCTCGAAAGCCGGCCTCATTTAATCGGCCGGATAACAACCCCCAACCAAACAAAGGAAAAAAACATTATGGCATTCAGCGTTGTCAGCAAAAAAAGCGGGAAGACTTATTTTCTTCATCATCGCCTCCAGGAGCTTCGTGGTGGCCAGAAGGTGACTCTTTATTATTTTGGCGGTGAGGCCAAGGAAGGTGCATTAGATGCTCTTCCCGCCGGTTACGAGATCTCCGAGAACGAGCGTACCGGTCTCCCTCTTCTCAAGAAGAAGAAGTAGTCGTCACTGCAACATTTCCTTCCCGAGGAGACGGGCGCCGATAATTCCGGCGTCCGTTTTTTTTTTGCTGCTACCAAGCTCATGAAGGGTATTTGACCGATACCTCTTGAGCGTCTAAAAAGAAAGTAATGAGTATCGATAGTCACTACGCGCATCCTGAAGTGTTGGTAACAACCTCTTGGGTTTCAGATCATCTCAAGGATGAAAATCTTCTCCTCATCGAGAGCAATGAGGACATCCTCCTTTATGAAATGGGTCACTTGCCTGGGGCCGTTCACATCGACTGGCGCCGCGACTTACAGGATCAGACAGTCCGTGACTATATTCAGCCGTCGGATTTTGCATCCCTCTGTTCGAGGAATGGGATCACTCCGGATACCACCTGTGTTTTCTACGGTGACAAGTCGAATTGGTGGTCATGCTACGCCCTTTGGGTCTTCCGGCTTTTCGGTCATGAAAAGGTAATGATCATGGATGGTGGACGCGACAAATGGATCGCTGAGGGTCGTCCACTAACCCGTGAGGTGCCTCATCCTGCCCCCTCGCGCTACCCAGTCCCATCGATGCGCCGTGATGCCGAAATCCGCGCCTTTTATGAGGACGCTCTTGCCCAAAGCCGCTCCTCACGCACGCTCATTGATGTGAGATCCCCCGATGAGTTCAAGGGCTTGGTTACCCATATGCCTGAGTATCCCCAAGAGGGGGTGTTGCGTGGCGGACACATCCCCGGAGCGCACAGCATCCCCTGGAAACAGGCGGTGAACAAAGATTCCACCTTCAAGAGCGAAGCCGATTTGCGAAAGATCTACCTAGAGGACCTTGGGCTTGACCCCAATGACGACATCATTGCCTATTGCCGTATCGGTGAACGTTCCAGTCATACGTGGTTTGTGCTCAATTACCTTCTTGGATTCAAAAACGTCCGCAATTACGACGGCTCCTGGACCGAGTGGGGCAATCGCGTCGGGGCACCGATTGAGAAATCAAGTTGATGGCCTATCCTCCTAAATTAGAGGCCATTATCTCCCTGTTCGGAGCCCTCTCTGAACCGGAACGAAGAGAGACATTGATCTCCTACGCCGAGCAGTCACGGTTTCAGGAACCAAAGGAGGGAGAGAAATTTGAATTGGAGGACATTCGCAAGGATCAGGAGTGCACGGATACCGTTGCTGTTTATCTCCGCGTCGACCCTGATGGGGGTTCCCATTTTCGGGTGACGCTCGGTCCGCAGGTACAGACACTCACGCGCTCGATGAGCTCCATCTTGTGCAAGGGATTGGATGGAGTAACTCCCGAGCAAGTTCTCGAAGTTCCTGCCGACTTTGTTCCCAAGATCGTGGGAGCCGAGTTGGTCAGGGTTCGTAGCCAGACAGTGTACTATCTGCTCACCCGCATGAAGGGGGTTGCCAAGGTCTGGTTGCAACGTCAGCGCTCCGAGGGGCTGGCGAGCGAAGATTCATCCTCCGAATAGTCAGCCCACAGTGGCCCGTTGTTTCATTTTCAAACCCGACGGGATCGGGGATTTTTTTCTCTCCACCGGAGTCATCCGTCTCCTGGCAGGGGAGTTTGGTGAAGAAAACCTGACGGTCGCCGTGCTTCCCGCGTTGAGATCGGTTGTCACCGGGCAGTTTCCGAAAGCATCGGTCGTTCTGCTGCCCATGGAAAAAAAGCGGGTGATCCTCAATGTGTTTGTCGCCAATTGCCTACGATGTTTTCCATCTTGGCTCAAGCTCATCAAGATGAGGCCCGACGACGTCATTTGCCTGAGGCATATGCGGGATTACCTCCAGAATGTCCTCTTTTACTCTGTCCGCTCCCGTAGGAGGTTTGTTTCAGAAAATCTTTTACTCGGCAACGGTCGCCCGGTGCGTCGCTGGACCGAGGCGATGTTTATAAGCATCTTTTCCCCCACGGTCATCCGTTACCCCAAGGCCGATGGGCATGCCAAACGGGAGATGGGATTGCCGACCGAATTGGAAGCGAACCGCCTTCTCGTGAGCTCTCTTCTCAAAAGGGATGTGAATGTGGAGGAGATCTTGCCCAAGCTTTTTCCGGTTAAAAAGATTGGAGGGGAGGGGGCGTTCTGGATATGCGCTCCCTTTTCAAGTGATCCGGGAAAGGATTTCCCGACGGAGCGCTGGGTTGAACTTCTGGCTTCCCTGAAGCCAAACGAAAGACCCAAGGAATTGATCTTAACCGGCTCCGCAGGACAGGCCTCGAGATTGGAGGGTTTCCGTGCCCTGATTCACTCCGTGATGCCGGAACTTGGAAACTCCACCAGAGTAGCGATTCCCCCATCGCTGCAGGACTTCATCGATCTTCTTGCAGGGGCCGAATGCGTGCTGACCATCGACACCGCCGCTTCCCATGCAGCCATTGCGCTTGATCGAAGGACATTGGTCCTTTTTTCAGGTCAGCATTCCGGAATGTTCGCCCCATGGGTCAGCAGTCCATGGCAGCACTGGATGTTTTCCTCGAAGTCCTCTCATGAAGACGCGTGGCATGCCAGCCTTGGTAATGCAGCGATTCTAGCCGCGCTCAGAACCATCTTAGGGCTAAAGGCCCCGGATCGATGAAGTAAAAACCTAAAGCTGCTCATCAGCTTCGGTACGAAAAGTATCACTCGCGGCACTAGCCGGATTTTCCAATGGCTCCAGCGGTAGGATTTGAACCTACGACCAATCGATTAACAGTCGACCGCTCTACCGCTGAGCTACGCTGGAATAATGGAGGCATTAATCAACACCTCCCCGCTCTTCTCTGCAATCAAAAATTCACTTCTGATGGCGAGGATGGCCCCGTGCAGGAATCTCTTTTGACTACGTTTTTTATCCTCTTGTGTGAAGTGTCTGATTTCCTTCTTTCCGATTCCCTTCATTTTTGGTTTCTTGCTGTATTCCATGGATAAGCACGTTGCACTCACATCGGTTTCCGAACAGGCAAATCAGATTCCTGCTGACCTCCTTCTCAGGATCGATGAAGCGGTCACCCATTATCCCGTCTCCAAGAGGAGCGCCTCGCTCCCTCTCCTTCATCTCTGGCAGAACCAGTTTGGTTTTATCGATGACAGCGGTGTGAACTGGATCGCCAAGCGCCTTGAACTTGAGCCGATCAACATCCTCGAACTTGTTACCTTTTACCCTTGGTTTCGTCAGCAGGCGGCCGGAAAGGTTTGCATCCGGGTCTGCCGCACACTTTCCTGCGCTTTGGCGGGTAGCTTCGAGGTCCGCGATGCCTTCTGTAAGGCGGTCGGAATCGACCCAAAGGCAGAGTCCCACGGCCATACCCCGCCTGTCAGCCCCGACGGCAAGTTCAGCGTTGAGTTTGTCGAGTGCCTAGCCAGTTGCGGATCTGCACCGGTGGCATTGATCAATGACGATCTTGCCGAGGACATAACCCCCGAGGGGACAGCAGCGATCCTGAGCCAATACAACTGATCCCTTCCGGAGGAAACACACACCATGAAATCACTTCTGCTTCCACCACATCCGAAGGAGCGCCGCATCGTTTTCAAGAACGCCTGGACCAAGGGCTACACCCCTGACATCGACTGCTACATTAAGGAAGGCGGGTATGAGGAGCTGAAGAAGGCCATTGGGATGAAACCCGTTGAGATCATTGACGAGGTCAAGAAATCCAATCTTCGTGGTCGCGGTGGCGCAGCCTTTCCTTGCGGTGTGAAGTGGGGGTTCATCCGCCACGATGACGGCAAGCCCCACTACATCACTTGTAACGGTGATGAATCCGAGCCCGGCACCTTCAAGGACCGCTACATCCTGCACAACGACCCTCATCAGTTGATTGAGGGGATGGCCATCGCGGCTTTTGCTCTGAATGTCCACCTTGCCTACATCTACATCCGCTGCGAGTTTCCCAAGGCCGCAGGGATCGTCACGAAGGCGATCGAGGAGGCGAAGGCCATGGGTTTCCTTGGAAAGAATATCCTAGGGAGCGGTTTCGACCTAGAGATCTTCGTTCATCAGGGGGCTGGTGCCTACATTTGCGGAGAAGAGACGAGCCTGATCGAGTCGATCGAGGGGAAGCGCCCCTATCCGCGCATCAAGCCTCCTTACTTCCCCGCCGTCCTCGGTCTCTACATGTCGCCGACGATCGTGAACAATGTCGAGACCTTCTGTCACGTGAAGCAGATCTTCAAGCTCGGCAGCGAAGAGTATGCAAAAATGGGCACTCCGGGCGACGGAGGCACCCGTGTCATGTGCGTCTCGGGTGACGTCATGCGCCCCGGTCCCTACGAGATTCCGGTCGGTGGAGTGACGATGGGTGAACTCATCAACGACGTCTGCGGAGGATTGAAACCCGGGCGTACTCTCAAGGCGATCATTCCCGGGGGGAGTTCTTCCAAGATCATGCGCGCTGGGGAAGTTTATAAAATCAAGGTGAAGGGACCTGACGGCGAGATGATCGACAAGGAAGTGCCCCTGCTTGATCTCCCAATGGATGCCGCTTCACTGGCTGCCGCCGGGACGATGATCGGTAGCGGCGGAGTGATTGTCATGGATGATTCGCGTAGCATGCTCTGGGCCTTGAATAATCTGAATACCTTCTACGCTCACGAGAGTTGCGGTCAGTGTACCCCGTGCCGTGAGGGTGTCCTCTGGATCGACAAGATGACCACCCGCATGGTGAACGGTGAGGGCATCGCCCAGGATCCTATCACTCTCAAGAATGTCGCCGACAACATTGCCGGTCGCACTGTTTGCGCCTTCGGTGAGGCCGCCTCCTGGCCCGTCCAGAGCTTCCTCCAGAAGTTCCCCGAAGAATTTCAGGTTCCAGCCAAGTAATCCCCAGTCGCAATGGAACGCCGCACCGCACTCAAGGTGACCGGTGTGACAGGCTTTCTAGGCGTAGCTCTAGGGGCTTTTGGAGCTCATTCCCTCAAGGGAGTTCTCGAGGTGAACCATACACGCGAGATCTGGAGCACGGCCGTGCTCTATCATTTGGTCCACGTGCCTGTCCTTCTCTGGTTGATCCGAGGTGCTGCTGTTCCTGCAATCACTTTTTTGGCATTCACCGGAGGGATGATGCTTTTCTCAGGGAGTCTTTACGCCATTGCCATCACCGGCATCACGTGGCTGGGGGCAGTTACTCCTGTTGGAGGACTCCTTTTAATGACCGGTTGGGGCATGATTGTGCTCTCCGCCCACCGTTCCTAATCCTAACCTGCTGATGAATGCCATAACTGAGAGTTTCATTGTGTCGACTAGGGGGAAGGGGACCTATGCAATCACAGCAGATGTGGAGGAGATACTTGTCCGTAGTGGGATCAAGACCGGGATCGTCACCATCTTTATCCAGCACACCAGTGCTAGCCTCGTCATCTACGAGAATGCCGATCCCACGGCAAGGGCCGACCTGCACTGTTTTTTTGAGGAACTGGTTCCCGAAGATTACCCGGGGCTGATTCATACGGCTGAGGGGCCGGATGATTCCACCAGCCATTTAAAGATGGTCCTCACTCGGACAAGCGAGTCTGTTCCCGTGGCTTCCGGCAGATTGCAGCTCGGTGTCTGGCAGGGCATCTATCTCTTCGAACACCGCAACGCTCCCCATCGGAGATCCGTCGTGGTGAGCCTGCTTGGCAACTAGCTTTTAAAAACCAGTCGGCAAATGACGAGTGAGGCGGCGACTCCAGCGGTATCCGCAAGTAGTCCGGCTGCCAGGGCATGCCGCCCGCGGCGTATCCCCACGGATCCGAAGTAAACGGCCAGCACATAGAGGGTAGTCTCCGTTCCTCCCAAGATGGTTCCAGCCAATTGGGCGGCGTAGCTGTTGGGACCGCAGGCCTTCACAATCTCGGCAAAGAGTCCCGTGGCAGCGCTTCCGCTGAGTGGTCGGACCAACACAAGCGGTAGCACCTGCGCAGGCATTCCGATCAGATCTAGCAATGGAGCGAGCAATCGGCTCATTATATCGATACCGCCGGCCGCACGGAAGATGCCGACGGCCACGAGGATTGCCACGAGGTAGGGGAAGATCCGTAAGGCGACCTGGATCCCTTCCTTGGCTCCCTCAATGAACTCCTCATAGACTGCGACTCCACGGAGAGAGGCATAGAGGGGAAAGAACCCTATCAAGAAGGGAATCGCCACAAGTGAGAGTGACTGGATGATCGAGATAGGTAGCGCTATCTCGGTTGATCTCGTGGCGACATGATGCCAGATGCAGACGAAAAAAATGGCGGGGTAAAGAGTGAGCAAAAGCCTCTGCCAGTGAGCAAGCGATGGAAGAGTCGTGACAACTTCCTCCTCGGTTTTCACCGAGGGAGTGACTACGTGATGTGGGAGGTGACTCAGGGCAAAGAAGGGGAGTCGTTGTAGGAGTTTCACCGCGATGATGGCCGTCATGAAGGAGCAGGCCGTGGCTACCAACGCCGTTCCGATGATTGACGTGGGATGGATCGCCCCGGCGGCGGCAAGTACCCCCACGGCCGTGGCTGGGATCAACTGAACGGAGCTGGTATTGATGGCCAGAAAGGTGCACATCGCGTTCGTGGCGGTACCGGGGCGTGGATTGAGGGATTCCAGCCCCTGCATCGCCCTGAGGCCGAGCGGGGTGGCGGCATTGCCCAGACCGAGCATGTTGGCCGCCATGTTCATCACCATGGCCCCCATGGCCGGGTGGTCGGCGGGAACATCGGGGAAAAGGCGGATTAAAACGGGACGGAGAAAAGTGGCTAGTTTTTCCACGGCACCTGATTTCTCGGCCAGTCGCATAATGCCGAGCCAGAGAGCCATAATAGCCCCTAGGGGGAGCGCAATGGTCATCAGGGAGGCCTTGCAGGCCTCAAAGGTTGCCGTTGTGACCGCATCCATCTTTCCGGTGACGGCGCCGAGCACGACCCCGATGAGGATAAGCCCGAGCCATATGTAATTCATCACCCGCCAGTTCTAGTGGATGCAGGGGCAGGGTAAGAAGAAAATTGAGTCCCAAAAAACAAGTTTTCCCGTGGCAGGATCGACCCGATCGGGTAAAAGAGTGTCATGTCTGTATGTTCTGATCGTTGGATTCGCAAGATGGCCCTTGAAAAGGGGATGATTGAACCTTTTGTCGAACGCCAGGTTCGCTCTGATGATGATCGGCGCATCATCAGTTACGGACTCTCCAGCTACGGCTACGACCTACGTGTGGCCGATGAGTTCAAGGTCTTCACCAATGTTTTCAGCGCGATGGTTGATCCGAAAGAATTCGACGAGAAGTCCTTCGTCGATCTTAAGACCGATGTCTGTGTGGTCCCTCCCAATTCATTTGCCCTTGCCCGAAGTGTGGAATATTTCCGAATACCTCGCGAGGTGCTTACGATCTGCGTCGGGAAGTCGACCTATGCCCGCTGTGGAATCATCGTTAACGTCACTCCGTTTGAGCCCGAGTGGGAGGGACATGTCACCCTTGAAATCTCCAACACGACTCCTCTCCCTGCAAAGATCTACGCTAACGAGGGACTAGCCCAGGTGGTCTTCTTTGAAGCCAATGATCCCTGTGAAATCAGTTATGCCGACCGGGCCGGTAAGTACATGAAGCAGCGGGGCATCACTGTGCCGAGGATGTGATCCGCCCAAAGGAGGTGCGGATGATTTCCGCGGGTAAGGGAAGCCTTAGGATTTCACCCGCTCGATATGAGCCCCAAGGGCATTCAGCTTTTCATCAATCGCCTCGTAACCGCGGTCGATATGGTAGACGCGGTTGATCTCGGTGATCCCATCGGCCGGAAGAGCAGCAAGCACAAGGGCCGCAGATGCCCGCAGATCACTGGCCATAACAGGAGCTCCACTGAGGCGTTCCACCCCGTGAATGGTAGCCCGGTGATTATTCAGATCGATTGAGGCGCCCATTCTTTTAAGCTCCGAAACATGCATGAAGCGCTGGGGAAAGACCGTCTCGGTCACCACGCTGGTACCGTCCATCGTGGCTAGCATGGCGCAGAATTGCGCCTGCATATCCGTGGGAAAGCCGGGATAGGGAAGTGTCTCGATGTGGAGAGGTCTGCGGGAGCCGTTCGGTGAAATGGTGACGCTGTCGCTGGTGTGCGAGAGTTCAAATCCGGCATTCTTGAGCGCCGTGATCACTGCTCCAAGATGCTTGGGCTCGGTTCTTGTGACGGTAACACGGTTCCCGGCAATGGCTCCTGCTACAAGGAACGTCCCCGCTTCGATCCTGTCGGGAATCACGGTGTGATTTGCCCCATGCAGCTCCGGAACTCCCTCGATCTGAATATGCTGGGTTCCGGCGCCTGAGATCTTTGCCCCCATGGCGATGAGGAAATTGGCAAGATCAATAACCTCGGGTTCCTCAGCAGCCCCTTCAATATCGGTGGTTCCCTCGGCGAGAACGGCAGCCATCATGATGTTTCCTGTGCCAAGAACGGTCGGTCCATGGCGCCCCCTAAGATTGATGCGGGCCCCTTGAAGCTTCTTGGCCTCAAGGAGGATGTCGCCTCCCTTGACCATCACCGTGGCACCGAGTGCCTCGAATCCTTTCAGGTGAAGGTCGATCGGTCGGTCGCCGATGACACAACCACCGGGAAGGGAAACCTTTGCTGCTTTTTCGCGACCTAGCAGGGGACCGAGGACGCAGACCGAGGCCCTCATCTTCCTGACGATCTCATAGGGAGCTTCCGTAAGGATCTTCTCCGCACGGATCTGAACCACGCCGCTGGCCCGCTCCACTTCGCAACCGAGCCTCCCTAGAATGGTCAGCATGTAATGGATGTCGCTCAGGTCGGGCACACGGTCGATGACGCACTTTCCCTTGGTTAGAAGCGTGGCCGCAAGGATCGGCAAGGCGGAGTTTTTCGAGCCACCAATGCGGACAGCGCCTTCGAGTCGCACTCCACCATGAACGAGAATCTTATCCATATTCTTAAACGTAATCTCCTTATCGGGTACCTTTCACGGCTTCTATAAATCGGGGGATTCCTTGGTAATCGGGGAGAGCCGCAATGTCCCGATAATTATACCCTGAAAGCATATTCATCACCTCGATGGACTGATCGATTCCGATCTCGAGAAGTAGTCGACCTCCGGGTGCGAGGTGATCCATGGCAAGAGGAGCAAGTCTCACGATGAGGTCGAGGCCATGGATCCCACCGTCCAGAGCTAAGATCGGGTCCTGAAGGACCTCCCGGCTCAGCGTTGGAATCTCGGTTGAGGGGATGTAGGGAAGGTTGGCCGTGATCAGATCGAATCCTCCGTTCCCAAGAAGGCTGCTTGGGATCAGGTCGGCTTCCAGAAAGGTGACCCGATCCACTCCCAGCAACTCCCCATTCTCCCGAGCCAGTGCGACCGCTTCGGGAGAGATGTCCGTTGCCCATATTGTCGCCTCGGGGCTTTCCAGTGCGAGGGTGATGGGAATGACGCCGCTTCCTGTGGCCACATCGAGTACGCGATTGAGGGCTGGGTAGGTCAGGGCCCGCTCGATCAGTTGCTCGGTCTCGGGCCTTGGAATAAGTGCACGCGGGTCGCTCTTGAAGAGACGTCCGCAGAATTCCACTGATCCAAGAAGATGCTGCATGGGAATTCCTGCACCTCGTTTGCGGATGAGATCACGCAGAGGGCTTCGCTCCTCTTCGCCAAGGGCCCGGTCGAACTGAAGGTAGAGATCGAGGCGCTTGATCCCGAGGACATGGGCTAGGAGATGTTCCGCATTCAGGCGGGCCTGATCGACTCCCTGCTTGTTCAGGAATTCAGTGGCTCCCTTGAGAACATCCACCAACTGCATGGACGTCGTCGACATGGTTATCCGGAGACGGACTCCTCGAGTCGTTGCTGGGTATCGGCGGCTTCAATGGAGGCTATGAGGTCGGCGATCTCACCCTCCATGACACGGTCAAGATTGTAGAGAGTCACGCCGATACGATGCTCGGTGAGACGGTTCTGCGGGAAGTTATAGGTCCGGATTTTCTCCTCACGACCGCCGGATCCGATTTGGCTCTTGCGGTGTGCCGCGTATTTCTGGGCCTCTTCGTCCCGTTTCTCCTCCAAGAGTCGTGATCGGAGAATGGTCAGGGCCTTCTCCTTGTTCTTCTGCTGGCTGCGCCCATCCTGACAGCGGACGATCTTGCCTGTCGGGATATGCATGACCTGCACAGCCGAGTCAGTGGTGTTGACACCCTGACCTCCGGGACCACCGGCCCTACAGACCTCGATGCGCAGATCCTGCGGACGCAGTTCAATGTCGACCTCCTCGGCCTCGGGGAGAACGGCGACCGTAGCCGTGGAAGTGTGGATACGGCCCTGGGCCTCCGTGGCCGGAACACGCTGCACGCGATGGACACCGCTCTCGTAGCGGAGTCTGCGAAAGACATCGTCGCCGAAGACCTGGAAGATGACTTCCTTGAATCCTCCCGCATCATTGGGGCTGGCCTCGATCATTTCGGTACGGAGACCGGCCATCTCGGCGTAGCGGGTATACATCCTGTAGAGATCTCCCGCGAAGATGGCGGCTTCTGAGCCTCCCGTGCCTGCACGGATTTCCACGATGGCATCGCGATCGTCATCCGGTTGGGGAGGGAGGAGTGAAAGGAGGACCGCCTGTTCCAGCTTTGGAATCTTGACATTGATCTCGCCGATCTCGGCCTTGGCTAATTCGGCCATCTCCTCGTCGCCACCATCCACGAGTTCCTGATTCTCTCCCAACTGGGATCTCAGGGTCTCCAGTTGGTCCCACGTGGTGATGAGTTCCTTGACCCTGGCATGTTCCTTCAGGACCTCACGGGCCTTCTTGGCGTCATCGAAGAGAGCGGGATTGGTGATCGCAAGTTCGAGTTCCTCAAAGCGCTGACGACGCTTAGCAATCAGCGGTTTGAAATCAAGATTCATGGCGTCTCTACCGTTTAACCCCGATCATGGGATCGGGGGGAGCCGCCCGGCATCGGATAAGCCCGATGCCAATCGTCCTCCCGACACACGGTCGGGAAGTGGTACCTAGGCCTTTTTCGTCAACGACGGCTTGGTCGCACGCGTTGCGCGAACGTTGCCGTAGCGGCGGGTGAACTTCTCGATACGGCCAGCCGTGTCGATGAACTTCTGCTCGCCGGTGAAGTAGGGATGGCAGGAAGAGCAGATACCGATCTTGATATTCTCGCGGGTGGAGCGCGTCTGGTAGGCAGCACCGCAGGCGCAGATGATCGTTGTCGGGTTATAGTTGGGATGAAGACCGTCTTTCATAAGAGTCAGATAGAATGCAGGAAGGTGAGTCGGGAGGCAAATAAAAAGGATAAGGAGGAGAGCGTTGAATCCAAAAATCGCACAGGTCAGGAGGTTGGCAACAATTGGGCCTTGGGAGCCTAAAGAACCCTGGTTAATGTGTTAAAAGAGTTAAAATGATGAAAAGTTATAACGTTGATCCAACGCATTCCCCGTTATTCAGGATTCATTGTTTTTAACCACTGCCTGTAGATCACGGGGGAAATCTCGGACGGCTTGATCTCGCTCCGCCCCCCCCAGAAGACATTGGTATAGAGGAGAGGGATCCCGGCCTCCTGAAGGTGGCTGTCCATGGCCGCCTTGTGCTCAAGCACTCGCTCCTTATCGGTTCCGTGGGCCACACCCATGATGTTCACATTGTTGAATTCCGCCCCCCCCTCGCGCCAGTAGCAGTGGGTCATGATGTCGTGACGTCCGATTTCCGCACCCGCCTCCGCCTCTCGGCCAGCCGGTACCGCCCAGTGGAAGAGGGCATTGAAGCGCGTGACGCGCACACCGGTCGACGAGGGCTTCACATGCTCCAGAAAGGTGGAGAAGCGCCCCAGCAATTTTCGCTCAAGAAAGGATCTGGCCACCGAATAGAACTCGTCAGGCGAAACGCCCGCCGCCTCGGCCCGCCTCAGCCAGGGAAAGGAAGTGATCTCATCAGGGGCGAACTCGCGCTTGAGTTCCAGAAGAACGCGCCATTCCAGATTGCTCAGATGAACAACAGCTGGAGTCATCATGGTCGCCGGTGCCTCGGAGCGCTCACCTGGCTGCGAACTCTTCCTACGGACATGACCGACGCCGAGAGTGAAGATCCCCTTCGCCTGCATCATGCGGTAGGAGTCGGCTCCGATCCTTCGCGCAAGCAGTTCGCAATGGTCGGTGAGAGAGAATCCCGCAGGTACTTTGAGGGTCGTCCAGAGGCGGAAGGCTCCTCCCTGGATACGGGCATCCGTGGAGCGAACAACAACATGGCCTGAGAAGGGATCCTCCTTAAAGAGGAAATCAAAGGCGGCTTCGAGTTTCTCCTCGGGCACACGCCAAGCGACCAGCCCCCCCTCGGCGAGATTATTGGTAATAAGAGTCTGCCGGACACGACGGATTGTGCCAGCCTCAAGCATCGCACGAATACGGTGCAACACCATCTCCAGAGATTGACCGGAACGCTCCGCCACGATGGCGAACGGATCCTCATGGAAACCCTCGATCTTGTCCTCGGAGATCGCAAGGATGGAGGCATTGACCGGATCGTTGTGCTCGGTGGGAATCATTGGGAGAAAAAGCTGATAGCGGTTTAGGCTGAAGAATGAAGGTCTAGGCTAATGGTTTACTGTTATTAGCCCTTGATCGCTTCCGAGAGAATCTCGATCACACGGTCGATCTCGGCGGCGGTATTGTAAAAATGAGGGCTAAATCGAAGCCAGAATCCGTGATCACGCGTCTTCCTGTAGGAGGCAGAGATGGACGCCTTCTGGAGGTCTGCATAGAGATTGGCGGGATCCTTCGAGGGATGACGTGTGGTCAGGATGCCAGAGCGGAGCGGTTCATGACTCATTGGTGAGAGAAACTCGAAGCCATGCCTAGCAAGTCCTGATTCCAACTGGTCCCGTCGCTCAAGAATCAACGATGAGACCGTCTCGAGACCCTGCTCGGCAATCAGGTTGATCGAAGCCCTCATCCCGTAGATCCCAGCGACATTCAGCACACCTGGTTCATAACGCCTTCCCCCTTCCTCAAACTCGATCACCGGTTGGGCCAGAAAGTCGGGTGACTTGATATTCCAGGATCCGAGCAGGGTGGGGCGGCATTCTGCAAAGCGATCCTTGGACACATAGACAATCCCTGCGGCAAGAGGTCCCAGGAGCCACTTGTGAGCATCGGCTGAGAGGAAATCGACATGTTCCACCGGCGTGGGGAAGGCCCCCAGTGTCTGAATCGCATCGAGTGAAAAAAGAATCCCCTTCTCCTTGAGCATGCTGCCGATCGCCGTGATATCGATCCGCCATCCGGTCTGGAAGTGACAGGAGGCCAAGGCCACGAGACGGGTGGAGGGAGTCAAGGATGCCTCCACATCGGCCATGGTGATTTTTCCAAGCAGTTCTGTTTTGAGCCATTTGACAACGACCCCACGGTGCTGAAGATTCAGCCACGGGTAGACATTGGCCGGATAATCGTCGGCGTATACCACCACCTCATCTCCCACTTTCCAGTCGATCCCGTTGGCAAATAGGCTGATTCCGAGCGAGGTCGGCCCCAGCAGGGCAATCTCGTCAGCCTCAGCCCCGATCAGAGCAGCAGCATCCCTTCGTGTCAGGCTGATCTCCTTGAGAACCCCGTCGAACTCCTGCTGATCCTGTGAGCTTGAATCGATATACTCCTTCATCGCCCGGGCCGAACTGGCTGGGAGCGCCGTGACTCCCGCATGCCCAAGGAAGATCCGCTTTCTGGCGACGGGAAAGGACTCGAGGCGAGCGCTCCCGCCTGCGGAAAGGTTCATTAGTGAGTCTCCTGCGCGGGTGCCGGTTCGTGGAGCATTTTCCAGAATTGGTCGGTATTCTCCATGCCGTCTGTCTGATCGTCATCGGTCATCGGAAGCTTCGACCGGAAAAGGAAATCCCGAATCGTGTTCTTATGGAGGACGCGGTGGATGAGGATCCCTTCGGCATGACGCTCAAAGTAGATGCGGTGATCGCTGCTGCGGAATCTGTGGAGCGTCCGCCCGTCGCGCTGGATCTTGCTGAAGCTCTCTCCTTCCAGAGAGTTGAGATCGTCCGGCATGACCTGGAACTCGGAGAGTAGGTCGAGTTGGAGATCTTTCGGGAGGGCGCTCATTTCCGCCGCACTGATGGGATTGAAGATGACTTGGAACACAGCTGATAGAGTACAGGGAACCTTCCCCAATGCGCAACGCCGTAGCGTCGGTTAGCGCCTTGTATCGTTGCGGAAGCTCGCCGCGTTCAGGGAGAGGAGGACCGTCGATTCATGCTCGTAGCTAAGGATATTGAGCACGCCTGTCTGGATCACAAAGTGGCGTCCCTCGACAGGGGGGAGCTCCAGCCAGCGCGCGATGAGCACGCGGAGTACATGGCTGTGGGCAAACAGGAGCACATCATCCTGAACGTTCTTGAACCTCTCGATCAGTCGATCACAACGATCCGCTACCTGATCGGGAGTTTCCCCTCCGGGAGTCGGACGGGTGAAAACCGTCCACGTCGGATCCTTCTGGCGGATCTCCTTGGTCGTGATCCCCTCATAGTCTCCGTAATTCCACTCGGCGAGGTCATTCGTGATCTCCGCTTTGTCAGTGAAACCGGCCAGCTCGCAGGTTCTCATGGCCCTCTTTCTGGGACTGCAGAGCACGAGCTTAAAGTCCCATCCCGAGAGCTCCGACTTCAACGAGGCGGCCTGTCGCTCGCCCTCGAGCGTGAGGGGAATATCGCTGTAGGAAGTGTGCCGACCATCCTTGCTCCATTCGGTTTCACCGTGGCGGACGAGGACAATCTGGGGGCCGGAAGCGCGCATAGAAACAAAAGTCAAAAGTGATTCACCAAAAATGAAAAGGTGGAAATGGGAGACATTAAGCGATGGCCAATTCTAACTCGGTCTGGCCTGGCCTGAGTTCAAAGAGAAGTGGCACGTTAGTCAGTTCAGGGAGGAGGCCTCGATTTCCTTCCGCGGCAAGATCGCCGGCATCATCGGGATGGTTATTGAAAACGATCCCCCCGCAGGTGAGTCCGTGAGAGGCGATCGATTCGAGTGTGAGTAGGGTATGGTTCAGTGCGCCGAGGCGATTTCGCACGACGAGTAGGATAGGGAGACCCATCGCCTTCGCAAGATCCGCACTGAAATAGTCCTTTGTCAGCGGAACAATCCATCCCCCGATACCCTCCACCAAGAGCGAGCGGTGTGTTCGGTGAAGTCGCTCGAAGGTGGGAAGCACCTCCGAGGGATCGAAGGTCCGTCCCTCTAGTCGCGCTGCCTCGATCGGGGCGAGGGGAGCCTTGTACGAGACGGGTGTCACCTCGGGAAGGGAGAGTTGATTGTCAGCGGCTGCTTGGAGCAGAAGAGAATCTTCGGGCTCGCCACAGGAGACAGGCTTCATGGCCACTGTGTCGAACCCTGCCCTTCGCAGGCTTCTGGTCAGGAGTGATGTGACAAAACTCTTACCGACATTTGTATCGGTTCCGGTGATGAAGAAGTTCATGCAGGATGGTTAAAAAGTTGAAACGTTAAGAAGTGAAACGTTGAAGCAATGTGCGCAATGAAATCCGTGAAAGCCGTTTTTTAACCGTCTAACCTTTCATTTGTTCACATCCACTTGTGTCGCCTGCAGAAAGACTGTTTCCAGATCTTTTCGTGGATGGCGGGTCGAGACAAGTTTACCTCCCCTCAAGGCGATCAGGGCGGCTATTTCAGCCTCGAGATCGGGTGGGGCGTTCTCAATCACGTATTCCGTGAGGCTGGTCTCTCCCGTGAGCTCATCCAGCGAACCCTCCCTGACCAGGCGTCCCCGGGCAAGAATACCGATCCGGTCACACACTCCTTGCACCTGCTCCAGCAGGTGTGATGTGAGAAGGATCGTTTTTCCACGCGACTTCAACTGCAGGATTAACTCGCGAATGGCATGGGATCCCGCCGGATCGACCCCGGCCGTGGGTTCATCGAGAATGAGGAGGCGCGGGTCATGAACCAAGGCCTGGGCAAGTCCAATGCGCTGAAGCATTCCCTTGGAGTAGCCGCCGATACGCCGCGATCCCGCCTCTTGCAGACCGACGAGCTCAAGCAGTTCGGCAACCCTATTTCGAAGGGAGGAGCCTGAGAGTCCGCAAAGCTTTCCATAGAAGGAGATGGTCTCGGCACCGGTGAGGAACTTGTAGAAGTAGGGATTTTCGGGAAGAAATCCGACATCCGTGCGGCTTGCCACGGTGGAGCTGGGAAGGCCGAAAATCATAGAGGTGCCGGAGGTCGCTTCGACGAGTCCCAGCAGGATTTTCAGCGTGGTGCTTTTTCCCGAGCCGTTGGGACCAAGCAGTCCGTAGACCTGCCCCTCGGCGATCGTAAGCGTGAGCCCCGTCAAGGCAACGACTTGGCGACGGCTTAGATGGATGGGGAAGACCTTCTTCAGGTTGCGAATGTCTACCGCCGCTTTCGCTCTCACCGTGGATGTCATGGCTTCCAACTCAGGCAACGATGCGGAACCCTCTAAGCTCCGGTTCCGGAAGGGCGGGAAGGATGGTCTCACGATCGATATGCCCTGCGAGGTGGCTTTCGCGGATTGATTGGAGGAAGTCCTCCACTTCAGAATCCTCTCCGCTAGCGAAGAGCTCGACCCCGCCATCCTGGAGATTCTTCACCCATCCCCTGACTTCGTATCCCTTGGCTAGCGAAAGCACTGTGGCGCGAAAGCCCACTCCCTGCACCTTCCCCTCGAAGCAAGCACTGAGCGTTACCATATCCTTGCCTCGGTGGTTAGCGGACCTGTCCGTTCCCGCTGATGAGGTACTTGTAGCTGGTAAGCTCCTGAAGTCCCATGGGCCCGCGAGCATGAAGCTTGTCAGTGCTGATGCCAATCTCGCATCCAAAGCCGAACTCGGAGCCGTCCGTAAAGCGAGTTGAGGCATTCCAATAAACGGTTGCGCTGTCGACGCTCCTTTGGAAGTGCCGTGCCGCCTCGGCATCCTCCGTGACGATCGCGTCGCTGTGATGCGATCCGTGGGACTCGATATGGGCAATCGCTTCATCGACTGAGCCAACGATCTTGAGAGCCAGAATAAGGGCAAGGAACTCCGTTCGGTAATCCTCCTCCGAAGCTTCCTTGATGAGGGAGGAATGCGACGCCTTGATCGAGAAGGGGATGAGGTCCAAGGTCTCCCGGTCGCAGCGGACTTCCACCCCTTGCTCAAGCAGGGTGCGAAGTCCTCCGGAAAGGAACGTCGTCGCGATCTCCCTGTGCAGCAGAAGAGTCTCTGCTGCGTTGCAGACACCCGGGCGCTGGCACTTTGCATTCATGATGATGGCACGTGCTTTCTCAAGATCGGCACGGGCATCGACATAGATGCTGCAGATTCCGTCATAGTGCTTGATCACCGGCATTCTGGCATGGAGGGAGACCGTCTCGATCAGGCCTTTGCCTCCGCGGGGGATAATGCAGTCGAGATGCTTCTCCATGCTGCACAGCACTCGGACGGCTTCACGGTCCGTTACCTGGACAAGCTGGATCGAGGCTTCGGGCAAGCCCGCCTTGGCAGTCCCCGCCTGCAGGGAGGCGGAGATCGCCCTGTTGGAGTGGATCGCCTCGCTTCCGCCCCTCAGGATCACGGCGTTGCCGGCTTTCAGGCAGAGTATTGCGGCGTCACTGGTCACATTGGGCCTGGATTCGTAAATGATCCCGATCACGCCGATGGGGACACTGACCTTTTGAAACGCAAGACCGTTCTCCTTGGTCCACTCCTTGAGAATGGCACCTACGGGATCGGGGAGCGAAGCGGCGACGCGGATCCCATCAGCCATGGCGGAGAGACGCTTTTCGTCGAGACGAAGACGATCGAGCATCGCCCCGGAGAGGCCCGCCTTTTGGGCATTCTCGAGATCGATGGCGTTGGCAGCCAGGATCTCGGAGGCGTCGGCAAGAAGTTGCTCGGCCATCGCAAGCAGGGCGGCATTCTTTTCTTTAGGAGAGGCCAAGGCAAGAATCCGAGCGGCGGATCGGGCACGTTCACCGATAAGGTGAAGTTCTGCTGTGAGGTCGTTGGCCATGAAGATTTATCTTTTATAATCAAGCGGAGGAAAAACAGCAATCGCCGGATCATCTCCCGGACAAGGGTATATAACTCCCCGCAGGCATGACTTCTTGACTCATCGCCTGCTACATAGACAGGGGGGCTTCTGCGAGTTATGAAGGAATCTTAGCTCTTCACACTGGCTCATGAAAACAGCATCAAAAGTACTCCGCTCTCTCGGAGAACGCTATATCCAGCGTACCTGCTCCGACTTTCCCCAATGGGGGAGCGGTATGGGGTTTGTAAAATACGAGTCCCGGCTTGGAGGTAGCGATGAGCGGACGAGATTGGCGCGTAACCGGTTCTTGGAACAACTTCTGGCTGAAACGGAGAGCCTTTCCGCCAGTTCCTTGGATGGAGATGACTGGCTTGATCGCCGCTGCCTGTTATCGCTACTGCGTACGGAGTTGCTCAATAGCCGTGATCTTGAGCGCTGGCGGACGAATCCCCAGGAGTGTTGCGACGGGGCCGTCGGGTCCGTGTTTGAACTGGTGAGCAAGCACTCAGACAACCTCAAAAAAGCTCGCCCCACCATCGAGTCTCGCCTCGCCTTGATTCCTAACTTCCTCAAGGAGGGGGCTTCAGCAGTCAGGAAGCCCGTACCACTTTGGACCAAGCTTGCGGTGCAGTCGTGCAAGGGGGCGAGGGAGTTCATTATCACGATCGGCGAGTCTCTGGCCGAACTCTCACCCGATCCTGCAAAGACCCGTAAGCTGGCCCTTTCGGCAGCGGACGCTTTCAGCAACTACGCGAAGGTTGTCGCGGCCAAAAAGCAGGGGACTCGGGGGGATTTTGCCATCGGGCGTGACCGCTTTGAGTACCTCGTCAGGGAACGTGCCGGCCTGGACTGGAGTGTCCCCGAGATCGAAGCCAAAGGATACAGACTCATTACGGCACTGCAGTCTGAAATGCGCCAAGAGGCCAAGAAACACGTTAAAAAACATGGCAAGAAAACGGCCAAGCAGATTCTTGATTCAGCTCGCGACACTTGGACGCCAGATGCACCGCTCCTCGAGCTCTACACCCGATCCTCGGAAGAGTGGCGTTCACGGGTTCTCAAGAGCGCCCTCTATCCGATGCCTCCGGGTGAGTCGCTCAAGGTCACGCCGGTTCCGGATTTCATGCGCGATCACTTCCCAACGGCCGCCTACAGCGCTCCCGGACCTTTTGAGAAACGTCAGCGCGGGATCTTCTGGGTGAATGACCTAGGGGCCACCAAGAAAGATCCGGCTGAGGCCCTCAAGGAGGCGCGTCAGCACTTTGGTCTTGAACTCACTAGTGCTCACGAGGGGTACCCAGGTCACCATCTTCAGTTTGCCATTCAGAACAGGCACGATAGTCACATCCGTCGGCTTTGCGGGCACGCGATCTTCTACGAGGGATGGACGATGTGGTGTGAGAAGCTGGCCGTTGAAAAGCAGTGGGTGAAAAGTTCCCTGGCCCGCCTTCAGCAACTCCATGTCGCGTTGTGGCGTGCCTACCGTATTGTCATCGACTGTGGCCTCCAAACCGGCAAACTGACCCATGAGTCTGCGGCACAGATGCTCGTGAAGGGTGTCGGTTTCACCCCGGCACGGGCGAGAGCCGATGTGAACTGGTACACGGCCCAACCGACCGTGCCGATGAGTTATCTTCTGGGTAGGCTTGAACTCGAGAGGGTCAAGGAGGCGATGATGAGAACGGAAGGATGGTCCCTGAGGGAGTTTCACGAGTGGGCCCTCTCCCACGGTGCGATCCCCTGGAGCTGGATTATCGAGGCAAGGCTCCACAAGTTGAAATGATCTCCAATGATCCCATCGATCCGATGTTGGGAAACTATGAGCTGGTGACCCTCAGGGATGGAGTCCGGAGTATCCGTTCCGTGATTCACGGGGAGACGATGCACGTGGGAACTGATCCCCGCACGGAGGCACTCGAACTTCATGTCGGCCAGCAGGAGATTGTGAAACGTGCTTTGGAGTATCGAGTCACGCAACCCGCATCCCCCTTTATCATCTGGGACATCGGACTGGGACCGGCTGCCAATGCCATCTCCGCGATGACGGCCCTCCGGGACGCCTCGCAAACTCGTCGGGAGAATGGGGACGTCGAGCCCGCCCCAAGCGTCGAGATCCACAGCTTTGAAATCTCCACAGAGGTCTTGGAGTTTGCGCTCAGCCATGCAGGAGCGTTGGGATACCTCTCGGGATGGGAATCAACGGTGGCCGACTTGCTTTTGCACGGAAGGGTGGAGGTCGATCCCTCGATCCTATGGACGCTACACCGCGGTGATTTCTCACGAGAGTCACACGAGGCTCCGTCACCGAATGCCATCTTTCATGATCCCTACTCTCCGACCCGTAATCCCGAGATGTGGAGCCTGGAGACCTTTGCCTCGGAGTGGAAGGTAGTCGAAGATCGTGAGGATAGAAAAAGTGGCCCCTGCATCCTCACCAATTATACACGTTCAACAGCAGTCAGAGTGACCATGCTCCTTGCAGGGTGGTTCGTCGGCAAAGGAGTACCGACCGGCGAAAAGACTGAGACGACGATTGCCGCAAACAGGATCGAACTCCTTGAGGCACCTCTTGGGGGTGAATGGCTTTCCCGGGTGAGATCCTCCACCAATGCCTCTCCCATACGCGGCAGGAATTATGAAAGGGGCCCGATCGCGCCGGAGGACTATGCGAAGCTCTGCAAACTGCCGCAGTTCGCCTAACCCGCATTAGTAACTTTAGTAAGCTTGCTTGCCCTTTTTCTTGAGGACACGTGCCTCCACGAAGGACTGGATGCACCGGGCCACGAAGAGTCCGCAGAGGAGTGCAGTGGCCATCTTGGCGATGGCGGCACTTCCGTTCTCGGCGGCGGGATACTTCAGGACAATCAGCAGTTTGGAAAAGGCCGAAACCGTCGCAGCAAATCCTAATAGTCCGATGAGTACGGCGACATGCATCACGTGCATGTGAATCTTGGGATTGCGGGCAAAGATGCCGCACAGGATGAGTGAGACGCCAAGTGCGCAGGGAATCAGGGCCGTGTAATGGATCCCCCCGGTTCCGAAGA
>Ga0114960_10000195_pt1 | contig 48106 bp, 49 predicted proteins | sample C_130625_MF_Meta_FD_92637 | JGI IMG/M metagenome (GOLD analysis project Ga0114960, IMG submission 92637) | Freshwater microbial communities from Lake Croche, Canada to study carbon cycling - C_130625_MF_MetaG | ecosystem: Environmental > Aquatic > Freshwater > Lake | place: Lake Croche, Canada...
AAGCAAATAGTCCGGATGTTAATGATAATATATGGAGTGATTATGAAGCCGGAATTTTGAAGGCAGATGTAAAAGTTCCGATGGTTTCAACACCGACGATTTCGACACAACCCATAACAGTAGTATCCGGTAATGTGACAACGACGTATGATATGACATATGCAAATACGTATATCAAAGGTAATGGATATAGTTACGCTGATTATTTAACCAACCATTATGGCGAATATACGGGTGATTTTGATAATAATTATTCGAAGACGAATTCTAGTTATATATTTACGGGTAATACGAACGTCGGTAATACGTCAAAGACACCACAATCATACGATTACTATAGTGAATATGAAAAAGAAAATGTAATCACACCTTATATGGGTTGTATTAGTTCGGGTAAAACAGAAGCCCAATGTAGTATATTTGCAACCTATTATTAGATGAACACCGATTGATTTTTATTGTGTGATATAAAAATCAATATTTTCTGGATTTTCTAGATTTTCTAGATTTTCTGGATTTTCTGGATTTTCTAGATTTTCTGGATTTTTTTCCACCGGGAACCTTGACATCGACCTTGTACGTTTTCAAATACCTCTCCATGGTTTCTCTATCTACACCAAATACATCCTCCTCTTTGTTTGGGGCTTGGTTATACAACCTAAATACTTTTGTTGAGTCTTCCGAGTCAACTATCGGATGTTCAACAAGATATCGTTGTGTACCGTTGTCAATATAAAACGAGCCGCTAGGTATCGAATCCATTTCTTGAATATATAATATATATTTATAATAATTTACGCCTTTTTATGAGGAAGTGCTCCTATTTTTTTCTACTAAAGTAGGGATTCAAAAATACGCATTTTTCTAAATATCCAAAGCTGTGTAAAAAGCAAGAAATTACACCATTCAAATCTTTACTGGTATAAACATTTTATATAAAAGTATTGAATTTATATAAAATATTTGTGACCATAAAAATCATTTTACATTCCTGCTACACGAAGTCCACCCGCTAAACCAGTGCCTAAACTCAGCCCAATTCCTGAACGTACACTATCGGACATTGACGGGACAAAAACATCTAGGATACTGAAGGTAGCAGCGGCGGAAAGTGCAAGAATAACAACTTCTTCAAGGTTCAAAGATTTCTTAGGGATAACGATAGAAACAACAGCGATAACAAGACCAAGTACAAGGTATTTGATGATGCGTTTGACAAGTTCAGAGAAGTCGACCATATTACTCATTATAAAATGATATATAGTATAAAAATAAAAAAAAATTGTTCTAAATAAAATAAAATAATATATGACTAAATCACTTAAACAATTGTTGATAGAATAAAATATAATGTCAGGATTTGAAAGAAAGGTATTAGAAGATGGGAAAGCAAATCCCAAATACGTAGATTTATGCGACGAAGACCAACCATTAGCAGGACAAAAATTCGCTTGTATGTCTTTTATTTCCCCCGAAAAAATCTTAAAGAAGCGTGAAGTATATATTTTCGACCAATTTGTGAAACAGTGGGAATTTACTAAATCAATGGAAAAATTCTCCGATTTTTTACAATTTATTTCTTTCAAATATAACCTAAATATCGAGGATGTGTTAAAAGATATGAAAGATTTCTCTAAAGAAGAAGAAACCCGCTTAAGAGAAGGTAGCGTAGAAGATGATTATAAGAATTTCTTAGATAAACAAGAAGATAAACTTACTGAACAATTCAACCGTGAGCATTCATACCAAACATCAGTAAGAGGTTTGAAGATTCGTGGTGTCTTCCCAACCCAAGAAGAAGCCGAAATGCGTTGTAAGAAGCTAAGAGAATATGACCCAAATCACGACATTTTCGTAGGGCCAGTCGGAATGTGGGTACCTTGGGACCCAGATGCTTATAAAACAGGACGCGTTGAATTCTTAGAAGATGAATTAAATCAATTACACCAAGAAAAATTAAAGAACGAAGAACGGGCTAAACAAGAATTTGAACGTCGTGTAAAGGATGCGAAGAAGAAAGCCATTGAAGAAAACATTAAATTAGCAGAAAAATCCAATAATGTATTAACCCAGACATTGGATGAAGAAGGAAATTTGATTGGTGTGAAGGAAACTGTTGATTTCGAGGAACGCGAACTGGCTGATGCTGAGTCGATGAAATTACATAACGAATTGATTTTAGAAAAAATCACCAAAGAAGGTGAAGAATCGAATATATAAAATATAGTTATGAATAAAAGGATATAAATAAAACCCCATAAATATATTGTGCGAAGGAATTCGAATGGTCTTATAGTGTAGTGGTTATCACTTCAGACTTTGAATCTGGAAACCCGAGTTCAAATCTCGGTAGGACCTTATTTTCGAAGTTTTTCGATTTTTGAAAAATTCCTTTGCATATATCGTGTGCTCTGTTAGCTCAGTGGCCAGTAGCATTTGGCTGTTTTACGGTGCAAACCGTTCGGTAAAACCAAAAGGTCGTAGGTTCGATCCCTACACAGAGCGAAAATTTTATTTTTTATGTAAAAATAAAAGATAAAGTAGAATAATTCAACCCAGTAAGTAAAAGCACCACTAAATAAAATATTTGTAATTCAATAAATATAATTATTTTATATATGTCGCAGAATCATTCATATGATATCGAGAAATTAAAGGTAAATTTCGCCAATTTGATAACGATACAAAAGAACATAACCAAAACCAAAACTACACTCGGAGAGCAAATAACTCAATTAAAATCTGTGTATAATGATTTAATCAAAGCAAACAACAAAAAAATATTTCTCTTTTGTTTGGATTCGTTTTTTTTCCAATACAAAACATTTTTGATGGAAATCGACCATATCGATAAAACGCGTACAATGATAAACAATCGAATGTATTGTGATTACTATAAACTATATAACATCATAATCAATCATATAAAAGAAAGTCGAATCGAATTATCGAAAGAAGATTTAGAGATAAAGTCATTTCCGGTATATAAAGATTTAGAGCCTTTTCAAGAGTATAAAATCGAAGATATTTGTGATATACACGAGAACATTTTATATTTAATTAATAAATTATATACCCAATCGACGAATAAAAACGAAGATATCAATAATTATAGTGAAAACCATCGCATCGGGTTCTCGATATCGAATTTTTTAAACACATTAGAATATGAAAACCGACTCTTACAAGAACAGATAACCTTATATATCAACTATGTATCCTTCTTTCATATTTCACAAAAGAAACAATTAATGCGTTTGTTTAGTAAGATTCAAGATTTTCAGAAAGAATTAGAAGAGAACATTCATTTGAATATGAGGTTCTCGATAGATGATATCGATGAAGAAAAACAATTAAACCGATTTATAGTGTTAGATGAAGAAGTCCAGATAGATTCTATATTGGATGATTCCGAATTTTTAATCGAGAACACTGAAAAAATATGTAATCGCATCGAAAAATTTATAGATGCGTCGTCAAATGAGAATATCGAAATAGTCATTACCGATAAAATATACGAAATAAAGGAAAACAATGCGTAAAAATATTTCCTCAAATATGATATATTGATTATGGAAAAACCAACACAAGAGAAAAAAGATGAAAAAGAACCCAGCGACCAGGCAATTCGGTTGACCCATATTGAATGGACGGAAGAAAACGAAATGATAATGGTAGAATGGTGTGATGTAGCACAATGTTATAAATGGTTAAATGCCCGTGCCCACGCACGTTATGCCTATATGCACGCTTGGTTCACTATCCCTGCTATCGTCTTATCCACGATTTCTGGAACAGCCAGTTTCGCCCAGACCAGCTTACCGGTGGCCTATCAATCCTATGCCCCTATGGCGATTGGTACCTTAAATATATTTATCGGTATTTTGACTACCGTACAACAATATTTAAAAATTTCCGAATTAAACGAGGCACATCGAGTGAGTGCCATATCGTGGGATAAATTTGCTAGAAATATCAGAATCGAATTGGCGAAAAAACCCGAGGAACGAATGAAATGCGAGAACTTTTTGAAAATAAATCGTCAGGAATTCGACCGTTTGATGGAAACCAGCCCAATGGTAAGTGAATCTATAATAAAAAAATTTAATGCGAAATTCACAGATAAACCGGGATTCGATAAAGTAAAGAAACCGGATATATGTGATGTGATTGTGAGTGCCGAAAATACCCGTTATAAATATCCGATTCACGAAGATGTCGATTTTACGAGTCTCAATATCGAGTCGGATATTCTTAAAACCAAAGATGAATTATTAATCGTGCAACATCAAAAATTAATGGAAAAAGAGAACGAATTGAAAAATAAACATTTGGAAGAATCACATCGATTGAAACGAGAACTAGAGGAATTAACACAACAAAAGAAAACAGCGAAAATAGTAGAAAAAGAACAGCAAGCAAATATAAAACGCATAGATGAATATATCAATCATTTTAAAGAGATGTATGAACGAAACCCATTATCAGAAGAAATATTTGATAATATGAAGGATAATGTCGATTTAACTGTGTTGAAAGAGTACCTGGAAAAATACGATAATTTTATATAGACTTATCGAATAATATATTTTATCGAAAACAAATTAAATACTATTCTATAAAATTATCATAGAATGGAACTAGAACAATTGATCAAAGAAAACACCGAATTAAAAGAACGTATCATCGAATTAGAAGAAAAGGTAAAAAAATATACGAATAGTGAATCACATAAGCGTTATTATGAAAAAAATAAACAGCAAGTAAAGGAAAAAGCGAATGGATATTTAAAAAAATTAGCACAAGAAAACCCCGATAAACTAAAAGAATATCGCCGTAAAGCATATTTGAAACAGAAAGAGAAGCGAGAAGAAAAACGGGAAAAAGAATCGGAAAATCCTAGCGAATAGGTTCGTAATGACCGCCTGTCCAATAAATTTTGATAGTGCGTTCGATAACACCAGATAAAGGTAAGAATTCGATATCTTTCCCACCCCGATTACGATAATTCAAGACGATAATACGCATATTCCATATATTACAGGCACATTGAATTTCGATACCACCACCCCAGGTGCTCATACATCGCATATCACGGATATAATTCGCATTTTCCATTGCGAGAATGGTGGCTGTTTCGAGTCCATCCATAATGGGTTTATTGGCTTCTAGATAATCACATATCGTTTGTCGTATTTGGTAACTGGGTTCCTGAATGAAATAAGATAAACTATTGAATAAACAACTCATATATTATATATTATGTTTATAATAAATAATATAAAAATATTTTCACTTATATGATAACAAATAATGAATGCTTTTAACAGAATCATACAATACGAGATAAATGACTCAGGAAAAATATTCAATTGCGAAAATAAAAAAAAGGATATCGACCAATTTGTAGATACGTGGCACGATATTCACGAAAATGAACTTAACGTAAAAAACATAATGACCACCTTAGTAAAATCATTAATATATACATATATCACATCCTTTCAAACATTTACATTAAAAACAAAATATAAATTATTAAATGATATTCAAACCAATATGTTTTTATCCAATGAATCCAAAGAACAATTTTTCGATATTTTTTCAAAAACACAAAGAACCTATTTGGTGTTATGTAAATTTGCTTATGTATGTAAATTCAAACGGGCTAAAACACAGATAGATAATGATATGTATTTGAACCCCATCAAATCAAGTGATAAATATACGATTACCATATTACAAAACAATAATAAATATTTATTTACCTATACAGATTTGATAAATATAATTAATACCTCTATAGGACATTCAGATTATTTTTTTGCGAATCCATTAGAAGTGAAAAACCCGTATAATAATATTCCATTTAATTATGCAACACTATGTAATATTTATTTTTTTATTCGGAGTGTAAAACCAATCGTGCCTGAATTATTTCATCATTTTTTTCTATGTAATTTTGATTTGGATTGGTTTCAATTTGAAAACGAGGCATTAATACGTGAATATACCATCAAATCATATCTGAAGAATGCTTCCGCCCAGACCATTTCATCGAATATAAGAAATATGTTGAAAAGTAATATCTTATGTAAAAGATTGGTTATTCATAAGGCGTTCCCCATCGACATTTTAAATGAGGCTTTAAAACCCCATTTATATGTGTATTTATTAAGTATATATTCATATGACCGTAATAAAAAAGACCATCATTATACTATTTTAAACGAAAAATTAAAGAATTTTTATAGACATAATAAATTATTTGGTCGAAAAATATATAAGAAAGAATATTCTCTTAGTCATTTTGGTAAAGTAGTATATAAATCTTATTTTAATACATCGTATTTACCTTTTGCAGCTAAACCCATAAAGAAAATCGAGCATAGCCCAATTGTGTTTAGTGATACGGAAAGTGATAATGAATCGATATATGAAGATAAAAGTGAGGATGAAAGGGAGGATGAAAGGGAGGATGAAAGGGAGGATGAAAGGGAGGATGAAAGGGAGGATGAAAGGGAGGATGAACAAGAAGAAGAAACGCCTCAAGCAAATGAAAACGGGAATGAAAGTGAGGACGAAGAGGTTATTACCAACAATGATGAAGAAGAAGATGATTCGATATATCATAGTGATGAGGATAATGATGATGGATCAAGTGTAACCCTGAGAACCAGTGATACGATGTCCATTGAATCTAGATAATTATTCAATATTTTATATTGGGATAAATCGAGCAGTAGATTTTACACTCTTCAAATGCATAGACCAACCGTTCCAATTAGGTGAAAAAATCCATAATTTAATGGTATCACCCAATTTTATATTTTTGGGAGGAATCGAAAATTTATATATGTTATCGGGAAATAAATTACGGTCAACTTGAAATGCTTTTACAGTAACTTCATCATTTACCTGATAATGTAAATGTGATTGATTTGTACCACCATATCCTTGGTCATTCGCGTCACATTCAAAATCAATTCCAAATAATTTATAATGTTCATTTGGAAGTAAATCAGAAGATACTATGAATTCACAAGCATTTATATTATTAAAATCCGCACCATATCCTACACATAAAGGTTCTTTTATAATTCTATGACCAAGGTAACTAACATAACCATTATCTTTTATTTCTATAGGAATATTCACATTCATAACTTTAAGATTCATTAATTCTATTTGATAATCATTATCCAACTCTTCTCTAGAAGATGAAAACGTATTTTCAAAAATATCTTTATCAGTGATATTTATCATTTCTGCTACTGATGATGAATTAAATTTATTAGGCTTTAAAAAATTCATTTCTACTATACTAAGATTACCATCTGATACTGAACTAGCCATTCCATCAAACAATTTTAAAAACTCGGTGATTCTGTTTATTAGATATTTTTTATTTGGTGTATAATTATTATATTCTGACAAATACATTAAATATAAATGTTCGACCATTATATGTAAAGGAATGGTTGTTTCGTTTAATTGATTACCACCTACCATCAACCAAGCTTTTTGTAATATTGGATGTTCAATGCTTATCGCAGTTCCTAATATATTTTTTTCTAAATCGATTAATTTTGTAATAACTGGTTCAAGGTCTGAAAAAGCAGTTTCTAATTGTTGTAATATATTAGAAGGTCTTGGATTACGAATAAAAAAGACAATTTGTTCAAAACTACAACATTTTCGTATGCTCATTTTTTTATCCCACATTTTGAACATAATAAGCATACCTGAAATATCTTCTAATTTCATATGTAATATTTTTATTAAATCATACTTAAGTGCGTGTTTGTTAGGAATCTTATACTTATTTACTTTCATTATATTATCAATTGATTGTTGTAATGAAGATATTATACTTTCATAAATAGGAAATTTGGTACTTGTTATTTCTAAAAGGTTTTTCATAGATTGTAATTCACATAAAACTCTTTGGATACAATTTTGTATATTTGTTAATGTTGAGAATAGATCTGTTATCATTATATATAATTATCATAATTTTTTATAGGCTTTTTTTTTGTAATTACTAATGTATAATATTAATTACAATTGTATCCTTACCATATATGCATTTGCGGATTTAGAAAATAAAAATAAAATATAGTAAGAATATATATTATAATGTCTTTTTATCAGCCGACATTAACGCCTCCGCAAAAAGTAGATATAACAAATTATATCAATATGTATAGGGCAAAACATCAGGCACCGCCGATGGTTTGGGATAACTCGATAACAGGATTTTCACAACAATGGTCTTATCATATGGTAACTACTGGTTCTCTCACCCATAGTGGAACGAACACCTATGGTGAAAACATCGCAATGTTACAAGGTTATGGTGATGATATTGTTTTATTAATAAAGAAGAGTATTGATTTATGGTATAATGAAAGTGCATTATATGATTTTACCAAACCCGGATTTTCTGGAACCACTGGTCATTTTACTTGTCTCGTATGGAAATCGAGTACTAATTTTGGTATGGGCATTTCTATGAATAATTCCAATAATTCAGCATATATTTCGTTTAATACTTCACCGCCGGGTAATTATATGACAGAATTTTCTCAAAATGTTTTACCTAGTCTTACTCCGACTCCGACTCCGACTCCTACTCCTACTCCGACTCCGACTATAAATACCCGTTCGAATGTCGTAAGTGAATTATATAGACTTATACGTGCAATCAATCTGAATTATTCAAAAGATGTGGTAATAGGTGCCCTGACGAATATTTTGAATGAAGTAAAGAATGCTCAAAATTTCTAAATTCATATTTACACTTGTAATATTCTGTAAATCCGTACGAATTCTTTTAGTATTTTTTATATTATGTATATATAAAAAATATGATACAATATTGTCTATCTATGTTACGATGGTTATTGGGTAAGAGAACAATAAAAGAACCACCTATAAATACGGAACCACCATTAGAAGAACCGTCAATTACATCAATATGTCAATTATGTTCTCAAAAAGAATTTTTGGTGACCTTGAATTGTAAGCATATTATATGTTATGGATGTCTGGAAACACAGAAATTATATACGATGAAACCGTGCTTTATTTGCGAGGATAAAAATTGGTCAAAGCCACCCTATTCTTTTTTCTAATGAGATAGTATAAGAAATGGGTCTTTGTGTATGCCTGGGTGCTTGTGTTTGTGGGGCAGTTAGTCTTACCATCTCATATCTCGTATATAATCATATGGAAGACTTGGAAAATAGTTGTCAAAGTAACAAGTGTAATCAGGTTACGACTGATAAGGTAAAAAGTAACGCAGTTACGACTGAAAAAAGTATGACAGATAAAAAATAAATATCAATCAATATAAAGATTTTTATTGATTTATATACAATAATGCTTTCGATAAATCCATACGCAATAGAACACACGATAATGAAATATATAAAAAACGGGTTTTATATACCAGTCCTTTTTTGGGGATTATCGACATCTCTGAACCAATTATTTTTACCAATGGTTCTATGCCTTAAATTATGTTCCTTAAATTATTATTATTGGTTTTCCCATATATATGATTATAACTTTACAAATAAAAAATATAATATACTAAAACAATTCGTCCGTTTTACGGATACGGGTCATATCGCTTCTTTTCTTTATTATTTATATCCTCAGTTTTTACCCATTGCGTTCAATGTTCATTTTATCATTACCGTGGGTTATTGGGTAGCTAGATTCTGCTTTGATTTACAGGATTCCGATGGTTATTCCGATGCCGATATCATTCCTTGGTATAATAATATTTGGGTGGTTTTCAACCATGGGTTGGCATTTACGTGTTTCACGTGGATTCTTATCACCGAGAAACAATGTAGTAATTATTTTACATATGATTCGATAGAATATACTTTTTATTGGATCTATGCGTGGTTCTTTCTAATATACATACCTTGGCGAATGAAAACCGGGGATGCCGTATATTCTATTTTATCCAATGAATCCAGTACTTTTACCAAAATCATTTATGTGGTTCTCATTCACTTATTCGTTATTATATCCAATATGGTCGGGCATTTCTTACAATCGGGTGAGTGTTTTCACCTATACACCATCTAACCGATACACCATCTAACCGATACACCATCTAACCGATACACCATCTACCCGATACACCATCTACCCTGATATAAGATTTATTATTATGCTTTATGTATAATACTAACATTGGATATTGTATACCGATAATATCATTTATCAATCAAATACGTCATATGAATACCTTTCTCTTCGAAATCATTATATTGATAGAATCCGGATAATTCGGGACTACAAACCAAGGTACATTTATAGCACTTTTTCTTCAAAGCTTGATATTTCGCATAATCTAATAAGCTACTACCAATTTTGTATTTTCGATAATTCGTATCCACAATTACATCCTCTATATGAGCATACATCGCTAGATTATTGATGAATTTTTGTTCATATATGACGGTGATACTTCCCACAATTTTACCATCATTTCTGGCGACATAAATTTCGCTATTCGTGAATATTTTATCATAGATTTGACAAAAAGTATCATACGTAATATCGGTATCAATCGGTCTAAATTGTCGCATCAAATCGAGATAATTTTCAAAATCGGTTTTTACTAATTTATTGATTTCCATTCCGGATATATATAAATGAAGATTTTTACCACTTGGTTTTCTTAACATTTATTTGTTGTTTTCTACAGTATAATAATAATCATTATTAAATATTACTTTATTTTTTATACTTCTGCTTAATTTTGCAGAACACATTTTTTCACTTTCGGCTGCTTTTGCAATAGTTTCCCAGGTTCCTAATAATTCATTTGTAGCAAAATGCCTTTTTTCTACGGTTTTACCGGTAGTAGATGTTTTTTTTACATTGTCGATTTGATTATTCAGTTGCAACCCATAATAACCTTGCCCATTTCCTGAAGGAGTCCAAATAGTAGTATATATAATATAATTAGTAGTTCTCAAATAATTTTTCATTCGTTCATTATCATCTTCAAAAATTGCTTTATTTAAACTATTTTTCCATTTTGCGTATTCACATATTAAGTCTGAATTTAAAACTTTACCCCCAGGCGAAAAAGTGCAAGCATGAAATATAAAATTTTGTTCATCGCTATTAATTAAAACTTTTTTATAAATAATTTCTTTTAATTTAACGCCAGAATAACCATATTGCAATTGGTTTTTACACTGTTGTTTCAATCGAACATATTTGAATCTTGTTTTGAGATAACTATTAAATGCGAGATATATATATTTTTTTGCAATTTTACTCCAAATTCTAAATTGGCCTTCAATATCTTGTGTTGATACTTCAACGTCATCTCTAATTATACAACATTCATCGATGTATTTATTGAATTTTAAAATCATTTCGTCATTTTTTTCAACAATGGGGTTTGTTAATTCTGATTTTGTTTCATCAAATTCAGTTTGCGTAGATATTTCATTTGTAGAAATTTTATTATTTACATTGTTTATTGTAAAATTTTCATATTCCAACAATTTATTTAACTTTAACTGACGTTCTGATTTATTTTGAATTTTTAAGACATTTACTGTATTTATTAATCGCAATAATATAATCTTTGCTTCTTCAACATCAATTGAAAAAACTTCATCTTTTACTAAAAAATCAGACAATACATTATGTATAAAATTTTCAAAAACTTTTATATTTTTGTTATATACTTGATGTGAAAATTCTAGCCTTCCGTGTTTGCATACCTGTTTATATGGTCGAATTCTATTTTGTACATTTATAGTATAACCTATTTTTAATTCAGGTTTATCCATTCTAGTATCCGTATTATAAATATAAATAGATGGTATTTTTTCATTATTCTTTTCATTTTCTTCTTGTAAAAGTTGAATAGTTTCTTCAGCCTGTTTAATTTTTTGTTCAGCTTCTTGTATTTTATGTTGCCCATCTTGTAATTTTTTTTCCAATTCATATATTCCTTTTAGTCTAATTTCTTCTATAACATCGCATACCCAATTCTGAAAAGTTTCCGCTATTGGTTTTTTTGATTTAAATAATAATTTATATAATCCTCTTGTAGTAAGAAATGTCGTGTTTTGATTTCCTCCAAGGGTGTATGTTTGGCTGACGACCTTTTCATGTTCATTAAAGTCACTAATAGATTGTCTTATATTTACAATTTCTAATATATTTCCGATATCGCTAGCACGAAAAAGTGGTTTATCAGGTGTGCCTTTTATTACGATATCCGTGTGTAAATTATTAGAGTTAAACGCTTTAACAATTTCCATAGAAAGGTTGTATATTAATAAAATACAACCTTTCTTTAAATACTTTTTTCACTATCTAACATTCAACAAGCTTTTACCACTTGGTTTTCTTAACATTTATTTGTTGTGTGTTGCGTTTTTTCGCTTTATTTGGGTCATATGCTTCTTCTTCATCATCCGAGCCCATACCTTTCGATATTTCCCAGAACTCTTTGGAACCCAGCTTGAAATCCGGGTGATTTTCAGCTCTATACCAGAAAATTTGGTCGGTTAATTTATTCGATTTCGCATTATTATTAATCACTAAACATTCATAGTTCTCGGTGGTTTGGTCCATCACAGCAGCGAACGATTCCATCGTAGGAAACATACTTGCATAGTTTTCCCATATTCTTTTCCTATTTGTCATATAGGGTTCTCTTAATATAAATACATAATCAATATTGGTACGCAGATTTGGTGGAATACCAAGCGGGTACTGCATAGTGATGATGAGCATTATCTTCCAATGACGTCCATTCATAAATAATAGACGCATCATCTTATCACGAGTCCAAGATTGGTCATATAAGCAATCATCTAAAATAACAAAAGCACGGGGGTCGATAGTAGACCGCCGATATGTTTCGATTTCTTTATTGACTTGTTTTAATACGACTTTTTGACGACGTAAGACGTTCTCGATTAAAACCGTATTATATTCCTCGTGAATAAATAATTTAGGAACGTGTTTTGCATAAAACCCATTACCGGCTTCCGTCCCCGAAATCACAGTACCAATCGGTATATCTTGATGATAATATAATAAGTCACGAACCAAATAAGATTTACCCGTATCACGACGTCCAATCATAACAACGACAGGTCCTTTATTTTCATCAGGTTTAAAGGTAATGGTACGCATATCAAATTTCTTTAATTCCAATGTCATAATGAATTTAGAGTATAAATATATTAAAAAATCGAGAACCAAACTAATCACTAAAATATTTAGTTTGATTTCTTAAAAAAATAAACTATAGAAACTTATACTTTCGATAATAAAAATGAATGTTCTCGAAACTACTAAATTCAATCTGAATTATACCAAAACAAAACCATTCGATTTAAAACATTTAGAAGAATCCTTTACTCCCTCCTCCGATGATTTAGAACATAACTATAATGCCTTTCATATCACCCATTTACAAAACTATAATCCTCTTTATTCTGAGTTTTTCATTATGAACGATACGAATTATGATAAAGTAGCATTGAATAATAAATATCATATCCAAGATTTAAACACCGTGTATGAGACAGAAACCAAAGAAACTATGCAAAAACCCGTTTTTATCAAGTTCTCGCCACTCTTAGACCCCGTGAGATATATGATTGGAAAATATAACATAAGTGATGAAAAAACGAGAACTTTACCCAATTTATCTTCGACGAACGAGAACACTCTACCCAAAATATTGAATAAAAACAACGCATCTTATGTAGATAACTTCTTCAGTTATTTGACGAGTCGCTTATTACACGAGCACGGTTTCATTCATGGTTTAGATTATTATGGTTCTTTTTTAGGAGTACAAGAAAAATTCAAAATGAATATAGTGGATGACTTGGAGTATTTGAATACATCGGATGTTTTTTTAGAAAATATCGGAAAACATTTTACAATCACAAAAAAGGAGGATAATATGAGTTATTTGAATTATGGTTCTAGAGCAAATAAAGATAAATTAAACATATCAAATACGGATGGACAAGATAATCTATCGGTGATTTCTATTTTCGAAATAGAAGATTTAAATGAAATCGAGAACCTGGAAACAAATGTTGAAATCAGTGATTTGGAAGAAGTTTATGAAAAAAACGCGATTTCGAATACTTCTAGTCCCAAATCGAGTAATAGTTCAAGCAATAGTGAAACCAATTATAGCACGGATAATGAAGATGAAGATAAAAATGAGAACTCCGAAGAAGAAGATGATAGTACGGTATGGGAAACAGATAATTCGGAGACTTCCTCCGAATATTCGGAAGAAAGTGCAGTATATTCTTATATAAATAATTATCCTGTACAGCTAATTTGTCTAGAAAAATGTGACGGAACATTGGATGAACTTTTTATGAAACATAAAATCACTGTGGAGAATGCTTCGAGTATGCTTTTCCAAGTGGTAATGACATTATTGACTTATCAAAAAGCGTTTCATTTTACACATAATGATTTACATACGAATAACATTATGTATATGAATACGGATATCGATTATTTATATTATAAATTTGATGGTAAAATCTATAAAGTACCTACATTTGGTAAAATATTTAAAATCATTGATTTCGGACGTGGTATTTATAAATTCAATGGTCAATTATTTTGCAGTGACAGCTTCAACAACGGCGGAGATGCAAATACTCAGTATAATTTCGAGCCATTTATGAATGAAAACAAACCAAGACTCGAACCAAATTATAGTTTTGATTTATGTAGATTGGCCACTTCTATCTATGATTTCGTTATCGATACGGATGAAAAACCATCGAAGTATGATGATTTCCAAACGATAATAAATAAATGGTGTTGTGATGATAACGGTAAGAATGTATTATATAAGCGTGATGGTAGCGAGCGGTATGAAGGATTCAAAATGTATAAGATGATAGCGAGATTGGTTCATGGGTGTGTTCCAATCGACCAATTAAAATTATATTATTTTATGAGATTTGAAGTGGATGCGGTCAATGAGGACGATAGTAAGATTGTTTTGGATATTGATTCTATACCTAGTTATGTTTCTGCATAATTGTGATTTATTTTTTTAAGTGGTCTTTATAAATATATTGATATTTACTTGTTGGTGCAAAACCATTAAAACCGATGGAACTTGCACAACAAGTGTAGGCTCCCATCGAGACCACGAATATTGTTTCGCCGATTGCTAAGTCAGGTAACCATATATGCTCACAAATCTTATCAGCCGAATCACAAGAAAATCCAAAGACTGTGGATTTAAATAATTTTTCATTTCGCTCGTTAAATGGTAACAAAATGGGAGTATAATGGTCGTTATGTATGCAATTAAAAGACCCATAGGTACTTTCATTCAAATAATATACATTTATATTTTCACCAGTAACAACATCCACTTTTTGTTTTTTACCAATGACGTTTAAAACCAATGTATGTGTTTTTTCGGCAAAATAACGGCCGGGTTCCGCAATAAACTCGATAGTCTTTGCATCTAATTCTTCTTTAAAAAATTCTTCAATACCATCATTGATTCGATTCGCCACATTTTCGAATTTGACTTCACGGTCAATGTATTGGAAACCTCCACCGATATCGATGAGTGATATCGAAAATCCCATACGACTAGCAATATCGGTAGCTTTTCGACATTCACGTAAGGCTTCGTAATATACTTCAGATGACATACATCCCGAACCCACGTGAAAACTGAATCCAATAATATTCAACTTTAATGTTTTGGCGATGTTTAATATTTTTTCAACATCTTCCACTTTACACCCAAACTTAGAATTGAATTGACATTTACTATGGCTATCATCTACCGCCAATCGTAATACTAAGTTGCATTGTGGGTGATATAGTTTTATTTTAAATAATTCATCTTCGGCATCGAACGTCATTAAATCCACATCATTACTACGAGCATATTTGATTTGACTATTCATTTTTATAGGATTGGCGAATATAATACGTGAAGGGTCGCCGGTAATATCGATGGCACTACGTATTTCTTGTTGTGATGCACAATCAAAATTCGCACCTAATGACGCTAATGCCTCCATAATCACGGGATTGGGATTACACTTCATTGCATAATATGGTTTTACATCGGGTAAGAGTCGAACCCAATTATTATAAGCACTGACAATTTCTCCCAAATCTACGATAAAAAACGCTTCTTCACTTTGGCTTTGCTGTAAAAAATCATTGATGATTTCATAGATATCACTCTCGGAACCATATAATTTCACATCATATTTTTGTAGAAAAGTATTATCGAGGTCTTTATATTCATTTATTTTAGGTTCGATACATATACTGGGTTTATGCTCATCTGACCCTATAACTTCGTCATTATCAAACTCAGACATAATATATAATAATATGAATACTATTTATTATGTTTTTCGAATTATCTTTTTCCAAATATTTTTTTCCAAAAAGAATCCAGGCAATGATTACTATAATCATCATCAATGAACGCCATATTCTGAAAGAGATATTCGGAACGTTTTGCGGATAAATACATATCGAATATTTGGGTATTTTTGTTATACCTTTGTACATTCGAATTATGTAATGGTGTAGATGATTTCAATAGACGAAAATGATGTATCGTAGCGATCATTTCCATATCTTCTTCATCAATATGTTTCAACCATTGATATTCCTTACTATTTTCTTCGGAATCTTTATAATGGGTATTATAAATATCGCATAATATTTCTTTCAGTATCCGAAACGTATCTTTATTTATGACGAAATTGTTTTCTTCCAAATATGCCCAGTTATTTTTTAAGTGTGTATACTGCGGTATGGTTTTTGCATGACCAAAATCGATGACAATTATCTCTTCTGCATCTTCATATAATAATAAGTTTTCCGTATGATAATCACCTTGACTATAGCCGGTATCTACTGCAATACGTAAGAGTTCATAACGAGCAATATTATAGATGGTTTTCAACCGCACTGAAAACTTCGCCAATGACATACTATCATATTTATGTATATTCTCATTCCCCTGATATGATTTTATATTATTTATAATCGGTTTTACAATATCACAATAGACTACATATTCGGGTACAATGTATTCCATACCAATGATAGCGAAGTAAAAATTATCATCCGTATTTGTTTTATCTATTTTATGGAATTCAGTGAATAATTGGTTGATAATATATTTACCATTTTTATCTGTTTTCTTACTTAATAAACCTTTCAATACTTTATAATTTTTGGAATGATAACTATATAATTTCGAAAATAATAGAATGGGTGTATTTCGGTTCAAGTTCAATAGTCCGAGCTCCGAAATTTCAGATTGTATATTGATTTCATTAAAGAATTGATAAGGAGTATTATAATATTGTATGGTATCTTCATTAGAACACGTCCTATATTCCCATTTATTTTTGGATTTTTTTTCACTCACCAGTGAAATCTTAATGACAATATTCAACACATTTTCCATTTCACCGTGTATATTCATATAGAAATAAGGAGATAAATTCGGCTTTAATCGGAATCTACACTTGAATACAAATGAATAAGCGGAATAATCAGCAAGTAAGGTGATTATACTATGTTTGAGAAAATAATAAAACGATTCTTCTGCCGTACGGGGCGTTTTGGTTTCCCGTTTGGTTTTTATAAATATATAATTATTATAATACATTCTTCTAATTATATATTGCGATATTTCTATATATTTTACATATATTTTTCTTTGAATTCTTCTGGTGTCAAAATAGGGATACCTTTGGATTCCGCATCTTTGGTTTTATTCGATACATCATCGTGTGATTTGACAATCAAAATAAAGGTATCTTTCTTAATACCATCCTCCAATGTAGCACCCACCGTTTTCATATATTCAATAATATCCTTATCTCGAACTTTGGTCATTACTATTTTCTTACCATAAAGTGGATTGCTCGTATCTTTTACGTCTGGTTCTTTTTCTTTTGGGCTCATTTTCGTGGCATCAGCGGATAATTTACTTTCCAAATCACATTCTTTTAAGAAGGCCAAAAACAAAGGAATATTTTCCACGAATGATTTCGAGTTTTCGGGACCAATTCCATCCACACCACGTAACATTTGTATTTTTTCGGGGTTCGATTCACCTGTGGTTAAAATATTTGGATATTTATCTAGAATAGGTTTTATCTTACGACTACCCATTCCACGGCCTAATAAATTAGAGGCCACCATAATTTCCAATAAACTTGCTCCCGCTACTTTATCACGAATTCCACTCGAAATCTTTTCAATCATCTTGTCTTTGAAACCTTCCACCTTAATAAAGTCCGTTTTATCCATTTTCAATATTTTTGGTATGGTATCATAACCCGCGGTCATGATTCGTTTCACATTACCACCCGATAATCCATCGACTTCTAATTCAGTGAAAAAAGCCGTAATATTTTTCTCACGAACGGTAATATCATCTTCTATATTTTCTAACATAATATCCACGTGAGTAGAAGTCCATTTATAAGGTACATCCGGCATTTTCGCTTTTGTTGCAGGAATAGTAATCGATTTAATATACGGAATGACATCACCCGAACGTATCAACTGTATGACTGCACCGATACCAATTTTATTATCTTCAATAAATTTACCATTGAAACCAGTCGCATATTCGATGGTAACACCACCGAGACGAACGGGTTCAATGCGAACACGAGGTTTCAAATAACCATCTTTACTGGCTGACCAAACCACATCCATTACTTTTGCTTCGGCCATTTGGTCGGATAATACCATTTTAAAAGCGAATGCATGTTCGGGATTACCTGCCTTACGAGGATGTATTTTATCTTCATTGACGATCACACCATCGATTTCATATGTATATGAGCCACGCCAATCGATCAATAATTCCGATAATTTTTCGTTTGATAATTCGGAAACAGAATGATTCTTAACAACTTCGTGTTTTAGTTCCGTTAATAAGCTCATTTGCTCACTAGGTTTCAATGAAGGTTTGATGACTTCATAGGTAACAAAGTGTAAATCCTTGGCTTTTTCATCTACCGATTTTGAATTGATAATACCGGATACCAAATTACGTGGATTCGCAAATTTTTCTTTATATTTTTCGTCAAATACCTTCTTGGGAATAATAAATTCACCACGTACGACATAACCTTTATGTTTAGGTAATTTCATGGTGGATATCAAATGGCTAATATCTTGTCCCACATTACCATCACCCCGAGTATATAATTTGGCATCATCACCTTCCGTCGAATACATACCACTGACCCCATCTAACTTACAGGATAATACATAAGGGCCTGGATATTTTTCCATCCATTTGGGTAATATATTGGAATCGGGTTTGATTTTATCCATCGAAGCCATTTGGTAAGGTAATCTTACTTTGTTCTTTTCGATAGGAGCACCGATTTCAGTGACCAATCGATGATTGGGGTATTTATTATCCAAAAAGTCACGAATCACATCATATTCATTATCGGTAATTAACGGATGCATATTATGGTAATAATGAATACATAATTCACATATATCGGTTAAATCTTTTTCGGATAAATTTTCGATGACCGAGATACCTTTGGTTTTGAATACATCGATGATCGCAATAAGTTCTTCTTTGCTTTTAGGAGGAGTCGAAACCGAATTGGTAGATTTGGTATCTGGTTTTTTTTTCATAGTTTTTGCGGATTTATCTTTAGGTTCTCTTATTTTTTTACTTTTAAGTTCTTTTTTAATTTCGTTAATAGGAACAATATTTAATTGGGAAGGTTCTTTGGTATAAGCGGGCGGTAAAATAGGATTTTCAGAGGATACCACGACAGGTAAATTATCAGGAGTGATATCAGAAATTGCTTTTATATCTTTTTCTTTGGGTGACACCACTTTATTCAATAATTTGGTTTCACAATCAATGGCACGTCTTTTGAGAACAATGATTTCTTCATCTTTGGTAAGTTTTTTTACTTTAAGTTCTCGAATCTTTTCCGTTTTTTCTTTTTTTTCTTTAGGTTCTCGAATCTTTTCCGTTTTTACCTTTTTTTCTTTAGGTTCTCGAATCTTTTCCGTTTTTACCTTTTTTTCAACTAAATCCATATATATTGGTGTCTTATTTTTTTCTTCTATAGGTTTATTCATATCGAATATAATAGGAGAACCATCCTTCATTTGTACAGCTCTGCCGTCGACGCGTTCAATGGGTTCTTTATATTTCAGTTTCAAGAAATCGAAAATATCTTTTTCGGACTTGAATACATCGCTCACTTTACCACCTTTTTTCTTATCGGTCATTATGGAAAATTCGTGTTCATTCAAAGAATAGCCCATTTTCAAGGCGTGCCCGCGCATTACAGTATTAAATGCCTTACTGCCCGTAAAATATAATACCGAAAATGGATATTCTTCTGGAGTAGCATATAAAAAATCTATACGACGAGCGTGTTTACTGGTTCTCAATTTACCGATGACTAAACATTTATTATTACCACGAGAGAGAACTTCGATAATAATTTTTTGTTCGACCAATAAATCGATGAATTCTTTGAATACTTTATCAGAAGAAGATGTGATGATAACATCGATATCACCCGATGCTTTGGCACCTCGACGGTAACTACCGACAATTTCATATTTTGATTCAGGTTCTCGAATTTTATTGAAACTTTCCTCAAATATTTCTTGATAATCATCGATTTCACTACGCGGAATTCTCTCTAATATGTCTTCATAGTATTTGAGACCTATTTTTTGTTTATCATTGAGAACCTCATCTTGTTTTTCACGTAATTCGGCGATAGAACGAATACCCATATCGACCAATTCTTTGGCTTTTTTCGGACCCACGCCATAAATATCACTTAGGATGTTCTCGGGATTCTCTTTTTCTCGTTCCAGGAGTTCGAGAGTACCGGTTTCCATATATTCTTTGAATTTGGTCATAATGGTTTCGCCGATACCGGGTTTTCCTTTGAGTTCATTGATATCGGTAATATCGGTAGTAAAAGACATCACGGTTTCTTGTGCGGTTTTATAGGCACGAGATTTGAAATGTTCTCCCTTTTTGGACATTAGATTCGAAAGGCGTTCTAATAAATCGATGAGTTTTTCATTGAGGCGTTCTTTTTTGGATGGTTTTAGTTCTATAGTTTCATCGGTAATTTTTATGGGAGATTTTTTAGGTTCTCGAGTTTTCAATTTCGGTTCTCGAATCTTTTTCGTTTTATCCTTTTTATCTTTCTTTTCAACTAAATCCATATATATTATTCGTATAAAATATATGAAAAATAAAAATAATCTTATATTGTATAATGATACCGGAAATAAACTATACATCAATATATAAAAACAAAATATTATGTGTAACGAGTGGTTTCTTTTTACTTTCCTTTCTGTATTATCTACTATATTCGAAAAAAAATCACTATGAAAATATATTAGGTGCTTGGATTATCATAACATTTATCACATCGATTCTTTTTTGGAGAAATCCAGTTCGTAACTCGACCATACACGAAATAGATTCGATCGTATCACGAATTGCGATATTGATATTCGTAATCTATACATTATTTTTCAAACAATTACGTTTAGTGTTTTTAGTTACCTACTTACTATTTGTATTCTTGGCATTTATTACCTCAAAATTATCGGATAAAGCAGCATCTAAGGAGTGGTGTAGTACAGACCATATACTTTATCACGGTTTATTCCATTTGTCTTGTTCGGTGGGAGCATTCTATGCGTTTTTATAATACATAATTATTTTGTATAATAGTTATGTAGTGAGTGATTATTGAATTACTTTTGTTTCAAGTTTTGGACTTCACTTTTCAAGTCTTGGACTTCTCTTTTCAACTCTTGGATTTCTTTTACCAAGATAGGAATGATGCCGATATAATTTAATGATTGATAATTTTTACCATCTTTTTCACCATTGACCAAACAAGGATATACATCTTGTACTTCGTGAGCAATAAATCCCAGGTCATCTGCGTTATTCAATCTATTATGATAACTGACTGGTCTTAAATGGTCGACATTGAATTCTGGATTCAATGGAGTAACATTCTCTTTGATACGGTAATCTGAGAAAACCTTAGCACCAGCAATATAAATATTTCCGTTTGCATAAATATCTCCACCAATACCCATACCACCAGCAACGACAAGTGCACCATTACTTGCATCCGTACTATTTGTTGTTGAATCAATATATAAATTACCACCTAATCCCATACCACCATTTACTGTTAATGCACCTGATGTAGAACTAGTACTTTCAGTAGATGAACCAATATAGACATTGGCATTAAAACTGGTATCTTTTCCGACAAATAATCTACGGTTAAAGGATACATCACCACTTGTAAATAATCGAGCATTTAAGGATACATCACCGGTGGTACATAAATCGTGTAGATGGGACATTCCGTTCGAATAAATATCAAAATTAACGATTAAATCACTATCTACATAAACATTATTAATAAAGGATGAATCACCCACTACAAACATACGACCATTTGCATAGAAGTCATTATTTACGGTATTTTTTCCATTGACTATCAAATTACCATTGATGGTTCCATTACCTCCAATAAATAATCTAGCGTTGGCACTAATATCTCCTTTTACCACCAATCGAGAATTGATGGTGGTTTCATTACCTACAAATAAACGATTATTCATCGTTACATCACCATTTTGTATGGATTGCCCACCTACATACATATTACCAGCGATAGATGTATCATTTCCAATATAAACTCTTGAATTGATGGAGGCATCACCAAGAACAAACAAATCGGCATTCATCGAGACATCACCTAATATAAAAAGTCGGGAATTCATACTAGAATCACCCGCCACTGAGTGAGAACCGGAAATAGTAACATTACCGGTATTTGTAGTATTACCAGCGACTGAAAGATTTGAGCTTAGTATCGTATTACCGGCGACCAATAATCTAGAATTCATACTTGTTTCACCACCAACAGTTAGGCGATTACTCATAGTAACATCACCAGTTTGAATTTGTTTTCCGACAACACTTAATGCTCCACCGATATTTACATTATTGGTTACGGAGAAATTCGAACTGAAAGAGGCATCACCCACGAGATATTGTTTTCCAGTAACATTTAGGTTACCACCGATATTTGCAGTAGCACCTAGATATAATCTAGAATTTACACTAGTATCATAAGCAACAAATAGTTTGCCATTTAATGAAGAATCACCGATAACGAATAATCGACCGCCGATTGCCGAATCACCGGTTTGAACCGAATAACCAATAATAGATAAGTTTCCATTTAATGCACTATTACCAGCAACTGATAAATTGGAATTTAATGCGGCGTTACCACCAACAGTTAAAGTTGAATTCAATATACTATCACCGGTTACGATGAGTCTATTTGATAAATAAGCTTCATTAGTTACATATAGGCGATTATTTAGTTTGGTATCACTAGCAACAAATAAACGATTATTCATCGATACATCACCTTGTTGTATTGATTGATTAGTCACATATAAATTAGCACCAATAGTTGCGTCGGATGAACTAGTTAATGTACTATTCGATTTAATCATACCATTTACATATAAGTTAGAATTCATCGAAGTATCACCAGCGATATTCAAGCGCGAATTCATCGAAACATCATCCGATTGTATGGTTTTTCCACCAATAGAAACATTACCATTGATAGATGAATTACCCCCAACGAATAAACGTTTATTCATACTAACATCATCGAGAACTACTAATCGAGAACCTAATGTAGAATCTTTTGTAACGAATAGACGGGAACTCATTGAAGCATCACCGGTTTGAAATAATACTCCGGCAATACTAGCATTACCGTTTAAGAAAGTATTTGAACCCACGTATAAACGAGAATTTAATGAAATATCACCTCCAATGGTTTGCTTTCCACTGATAGTGATTGTTCCGCCAATCGTGGTATTACCAGCCACATATAAACGATTATTTAAAGATGCGTCGCCAGTAACGATTAAACGAGAACCCAATTTCGAATCACCACCTACAAATAATCGACTACTCAACGTAGCATCACCGGTTTGACTACTAGTTCCAGTAACTGATAGATTACCAGTAACTGATGCATTGGAAGTAACATATAAACTGGAATATAAATATGCATCACTAGATAAATATAAACGTGATTTCATAGTAGAATCACCATTAACAAATAAACGTTTATTCATAGAGGCATCACCAATTATGTTAATGCGACCATTTAACGACATATCATTACCATAAATGTTACCACTAGTGGTTATGTCCGATGTAATAGTCAATCTACCAGCAATATTGGCGTCTTTTTTCACATATAAATTTGCATTGAATGAAGCATCTCCATTGATAAATAAGCGTTTATTCATAGAAGCATCACCATTTAAAAGAAGTCGAGAATTTGCTGAAAGGTCTTTCGTCACATATAAATTATTCATAAAACTAGCATCGCCGAATACAGTTAATTGTTTAGATAAACTAACATCGGAACCTATATACATACGTGAATATGCAGTTATATCAGTATAGAAAAGAGTATTGGTTGTTGTAACAGCTCTGCTACCATTATCTAATGAATTGCTTATGTATTGTGTATTACGTTCATTATTAATAGTTTTATTCAAGCTATTCAATGTAGTGATTAATTGTTCTTGTGTTACGTAGGTTTTTTGTGGTTTTGTTTGCCAATCAGAAAACATCCGATTTATAATATATGTGAATACTATTATAAATCACAAAATAATGATTAGAACCCTGGTTCATCAGTAAAGATTTGTGTAGCATTTGTGTTCAACGTTTTGGTTTCCGTGACAATATTGAAAAAATCATGGATATATGTTTCTAAATGGAAATAACCAAATGTGGCTAATAACCCACAGCAAAAAACGATAATCGTATCACGTACCATAAATTTCAAAGGTTTATCTTCTTTATCTAAATATTTCATTTCCACGAATTTTATAACAAAAAATAATAAAGCGAGAACGATAGAAATTACAAATATGTTATCCATGAGTTGTATAATAAATTATGAAATAAATATATTATAATTAAAACGAATTGAAAAAAATATATTCGATAAGATTATTTATTCAGAATCAACATAGGGTAAATATACCAAAATAAATGCCACGTCCATTCTAAAAAACGGCCAGATTGTGCAGAAGTAATCGTGGTTCTCGTAATCCACGTATAAAGGTTCTCATAAAATTTTTTTGGTAAACATCGAATAATATCTTTATGTACCAAGAATTGTGCAGAACCTCTATATCCACTTGTCCAATCTTGATTCGGTAAAGAATTCATTGGAATATATTCTTCTATGAAATCTTCATACCAATCTAATATCGATTTATATCCATAATCATTCCCGCGAATATCGCCTAAAATAATCTTATCATTTACATTATAATATTTACGTCCTGATAATAAAGCGATTTCAAAATGATTGATGATGCTACCACTATGATGCCAAGCGAATTCTTCATCGTGGCAAAAAAAGGTATATTCCGGTAATGCATCATAGTAATCGACAATATATTTTAAATAAACACTGGCTTCATTCCCCTTATTCACCGGGACATTATATGGATTTTCGGGGGTTTCTTTATCATATACCATAATATTTGCATCGGGAGCAAACTCTTTGAATTTCTCAGTCCAACTAGTATCACGTTTATAACGACTGACCACGATGTTCATTATAATGTATAAATATAAAATTATAATGAAAATCCCACGCTTATAGTTCTTCAACTCCATCTAACACAAAGTCACTCGATGCTTTGTTCGATGAAATATCATCCAATATATCAAATCCGCTTAAATCTATCATATCGGTATGTATTTTGATTTTATCATCTTCATCATCACTACTGTCTTCTTCTAATTTACGACGGAATGCATTATTACTGCTAATTTCTTCTAATCTTTCAATTGTCTTTGGAGCACTTATCTCATTTTCTTTTCCAGCAGAGTCTAATACAGAGTCCATATCATTAAACGATAGACGAGTAATTACATTTTCATTATCCATATTTTGAATAGCAGGAACAACCGATGGAATATTATCTTCGGCTATTTTGACATCATCTACTGTTTTCTCAACGTTTTGAACAATAGGTTCTGGAAGAGGTTCTTCGATATTCTCGATAATAATTTCCTCTTCTTCTTCTACTGATTCATCCATATATGCACGTATAATAGCTTCAGTTGGAATACTTTCACGAATAGCATTCAAAATACATTCTTGTATAATAGTTTCTAGTTCTCTATTATTTTTCTGTACTTGTAATGGTGTAATATTTTTTTCAAATAAATAGACATTCATATAAATTTTACGAGCGACATTAATATAAACTTTATGAATGAAGGAATCTAATTTTGGAATAGAAATATCGATTTTCTTTTGTTTATTACCTACTCGAATACAAGTAAGTACTTTTAATTGAATAATATGAACACAACTAATTAAATCATCTAAATAATTACATCCACTGCGTTCGATGATGCGCTTACGTTCTTCTTCTACGATTGTATTATTCCATTTTGGAACACGAGATAATAAATTCTGAAAAGTCATTAAATATTTATTCGCTTCATCATTATCTAAACATAGTTTCCAAGCTTCATTAAAAATAGATTTAACCCCTTCATTTACTAATGGTGTAAAAATACTAATTAACCTGGCACACCATTCATTACGTGCTTCGTTTAAATTGGAAATAACAAAATCATCCATTTTACTTAGTAAAATAAATCAAGACATTTTTATATTGTTTTTAACGAGAACAAATATAGTCAAAAATACATAATAATAATAATTTTTCACAACGATATTCGGATTTTATCTTATCGAAATACATAAGAACATCACATTTTTTCAATTCATTTATATATTTTGTATTTTCTATCCATTTTATTAAATCTAAACACGAATTTCCCTTTTCATAGAATTCAGTGGCTAATTCTACCATATCTTTATGAATATCTAATGATTTATCTTTTTCATAGCAATTGGGTAATAATATTAATTTCGATATTTTATCAGTAATCCATTCATTGGTATTGTTCTCAACATCTTCAAAATGAAAATGGTTCTTGATATTATATTGATGTAAATTGATAACCTTACCATCGACTATATACTCGGGTACATATATCTCACAAAAACGTGATAATATTGGATTCAATAACTTTTGTTTATTTTCTACTATTATAAAAAATCTGGTATTTGCACTGAATAGCTCTATACATCTTCGTAATGCGCTCTGTGCATCTATTGTTAAATTATCAGCATTTATTAATAAAATGGTTTTAAATAACACACCCGAATTGGCTTGTATATTCGTTTTTGCAAAAAATTTCAACTCTTCTCTTATAAATTTAATACCTTTACCGTGAGCACAATTCACAATCATTACATTTGTTTTCAGCTTCTTATTATCATTCTTATATATTTTGTTCAAAAAATTATCTACGATGGTGCGTTTTCCAGAACCAGATGACCCATGAAATATAATATGTGGAATTTTATTTGTTTCATAAAAATAATCCAACTTTTTATAAATATTTTCGTGAATATTTAATGACATTTCAGAACCTTGATATTACATATTCAATAAAGAATTTTTTATATAACTTTTATCAAAGATAATATTTCGTTTTTTGATGGTTGTGAATACAATTAAAATCTCAGTAATTACAACTCCATATATGCAAACAAATATAAATAAATTTAGTATGATTTTATATACACATCATATAAATGAAAATACGTGATGCTAGTTTTAACCCAATGACGAATGGTCAATATGATGAATTTGCCAATGATGTTACCTATGCATTCAATAATATTGGATATTTCAGAGTGAATATTTATACCGATGCGAGTGGTTTGACTTATGTAAAGGATTCTAATAATAATGATATTATTGGTAGATTAGTAACGAGTATGTCTTATATGTATCCTTATGTGGTGGAAGGTACCGGACAAGTGGTATTTGGACAATTTACTGTAAAATTTGAGAACGGAGCAACTTTTTCCAATGGAGATGATAATGAAAGTGCTTATTGGTATTCCATCGAAGGTGAATCAGGTATTAAACAATTTACATAATATAATATTATCCTATTATATAATATTATTTTCATAAATGATTTCAAATCATTCGAGAACCAAATATATTACGATTGATACACGCTCATCGACAAATGAATTCTTTCCCTTATCCGAATATTATATTCATTTACCGGATGATATCCATCATATCAAATCAATGACGGTATCTTGTATGGAAGTCCCCATTTCATTCTATAATATTTCCACCTATATGTATAATAACTTTTTTCGAATTATCAATGATACCAATGCCGTATATGAAGCGATTATGATATCATTGCCGGATGATAATTATAATATTTCCAACATATGCCAGGCTTTACAAAACGCTATCTCGTGTAGTTGTATCGGTGACAATCTGAGTGTTTCTTTATCTCCTACGAATACCATTGAGTTCAAATCGAAATTGGGTAGATACACATTACAATTCGACACCGATATTACAGGAAATATCGATAATAAATGTTGGAAATCGAAATTGGGATGGATATTGGGATTTCGTTTTCCGAATTATACGGTCGAACCGAATTCCATAGTTACTGCGGAAACCATTTGTGATTTTACTCGACCAAGATATTTATATTTATCTATTGATGTTTGTCATAAAGAACATAATGAAAATAATGAACATAAAAAACATTCCTTTGATTCTTCATTATTCTTAGACCATATCGATAAACACATCATTGCTCGAATTACTTTGGAGAATCGAGGATTTCCATATGGTTCTCTATTACCTGCGAATTTATTCAATGGTTTATTGGTAAGTGATAACCGAATTTATCGAGAACCTATCAAAATAAAAAAGCTTAAAGTGAGATTATTAAATGAATATGGTTATGTTCTCAATCTAAATGGATTCGACTTATCTTTTTTATTGATTTTGGAACAAGAAGAATCAAAAAATCGAGAACAAGAACGAGACAAAGAAAAAGAACAACAGCAAGAACAACAATCTAAGGCATAAACGGATGGTCTGATTCTTGATTTACTCTACAAAAATATTTTTCCATATCAATGGATGATACAAAAAGAACTTCTCGCTTATTTATGTTATTATATACATATCGACCTGGATAATATATAGGATATGAATCTAAAAAATGTTGTTTCACCTTAAACATTTTGGGTGATAAAATATTGTTCGTTTGATTCCATTCATAATCAATGGTTTCCATTTTAGTCATATATTGAATATTTTTATATAAATTTGCTCCATATTCGATTCCATTTTTACGAATCAAACAAATATTACATATACCTTTCTCTACTAGCCATAAGATATCTATATCGGTATGACCAAATCGATTGAGAACAATATTCGTATATTTTACACTATCTGATAAGAATTTACAAGTATCATGAACAAATAAAAACCAGGCATCTTGCGGGACTATATTATTCTTCAATAATATATCTACACCCACCCAATTTCCATAATCCGATAGATTTTGTTTTATTTTCACTTCTATATGGCCATCTTCAAATACTTTATATGATTCTTCTTGTTCCGCTTGATAAACCAAAATATATTTGTTTCTCCATTCATTTGGTAAAGAAGCTAATAACATATCTAAAGCAGGTTTATACTTTTGTATAGTGGTGATAGATACATAAAATGTACTCATTTATAATATTTATACTATCCTACTCTTTTTATTTTATTTTTATACTAGTTTTAAAATATTTAATTGTTTTGTAAATACATAACGTTCGGGGTGCATTGTTTTACGGCGTAAATTACAAGATAGACAAGATATGACTACATTATCATTATTATGTCCATAATCATTATCCAATCTATCCAATGTCCATTGTTTTGGTTCTCGAACATATTCATAGAGAACATTCACGGTTTCTTTACAATAATAACATTTGTTTTCACATTGTATCATTAATTCGAGAACATTATCGATATTCACTAATTTTTCCTCGTTTAGTTTGTCTTTTTCGATATCTTGTGCTTTATAACCATATATTTTTTGATTGATTTGTCTTATGATAAAATCACAATGTTCTCTCTTTTCTCTCTTTTTTTCATCTTTGGTTTTTATATTTTGGAGTAAAGACCATTGATATGGAGAACTTAGTTCTTCTGGTGTAAAATTCCATTTATTGGTCGTTGTAATTTGTCTCTTTTGTTTTTCCTTCTGAGTTTTTACAGTCTTTTCCTTTTTTTCTTTTCTAGGTGGTGGGTCGAAAGATACTACTATTTTTTTTATGATTGGTTCATCCGTTCTTTCATCCTTTCTTTCATCTCTTCTTTCATTATCCATTCTCGATATAATTATAGTATATCGAGAACATTTCCCCTAATATTTTATCTTATCTTCCTTTTCCACCCATTTTCGAAAACTTATTTGTGCTTGTTCTCGATTGACTTGTACTATCGGTATTTTTCGATCTTCTAAATCCTGATTTATTTCATCATAGATAAAATCATCATCAAAGCCTATTTCTTTTGCATCATTACGTGTATTACCATAATAAATTTTATCGATTCTTGCCCAGTATATGGCCGATAAACACATCGGACAAGGCTCACAAGAGGTATATATCGAATATCCACGTAAATCAAATGTTCCTATTTTTTTACATACATTACGTATCGCCACGATTTCGGCGTGTTGTGTCGGGTCATTATCGATAGTCACTCTATTATGACCACCATCGATAATATCACCGTTTTTATCTATAATAATAGCACCAAATGGCCCACCGCCTTGTGTAATACTATATTCCGCTAAATGACACGCTTCCTTCATATATTCATTATTGAGTTCAGCCATTTCTTTCTCTAGAATAGAAAGCATATAAATATAATTTTATATGAACTCGTATATGTATTTTCTAACATTTTTATTCCTATTGTATTTACCATTCGGAAATACATATTTGATTTCATCTAAATATGTACCATTAATAGTAAATATGAGTAAAGGTTCTCCAACGTTTGTATCTACACCAGTAAATCTTACCAAAAAACAATCCCCTCTCATCCAAAAAGCCCATAGTTTTATGAAACTAATTCGTTCTCAAAATATTCTTCCCACGATTTTATTAATGAATACGGGTGCGTGGATAGCAAAACCCTCCTTACAAATATATAAATCAACGTCTTTTTTCATAAGTTCTCTCATTACCATATCTATTATGTCAAATAGTATGATTCTGAATGACTTATTTGATATGTCGGTAGATAAAATAAATAATCCAAAAAGACCATTAGTGACTGGCGAAATATCAAAACAAGAAGCTATCATAAGTTCTCTATTTCTCTTTCTATCCTCCGAAATCCTAAATATGCGATATATACCCCGAGACTTACAATATATCACCCATTATGCAAATGTCATTATTACTTTATATACACCTCTTTTGAAACGACTGTTATTGATAAAAAACATCACGTGTGCTGGATTGGTTTCATTTTCAGTTTGGTTCTCGGGATTGGTAATAAATAAAAATACAAAAAATACGGGATTGTTATCAATAGCTTCGTCATTTTTATTTCTAGGTTCTCTCTATAATGAAATTCTTTTGGATATAAGAGACTATGAGGGTGATAAACAAAATAGCATTATTACGATTCCTGTATTATATGGAAAAGCGAATGCTTGGAAAGTAGCCTTTTGTATATTATCAATGAATTTATTATCGAATTCCGTGATAATATATAAAATGTATTCTTTTCGAGAAAGTATTTTATTTTTATTGATATGTTCTCAATTATTTATAAAACTAAGACAAATAAAAACAAATCATTATGCAAAAGATATCATACGTATGGTAGTAAATGATACACAAAAACAATTATTTGCGGTTTTATTATATTTCTGTTTTTTACAATCAAGATAATAAATACAATTAAAAAAACAAGATAAACATTAATTATTAAATTATATATAAAGACAAGCACCGTTATAAATGTTTCATTTGAATAATAATACAGTAGAAACCAAATCCGAAGTCGCGGAGACACCCGATGATAAACCGAATAATAAATATAAAAATATTTTAAATTCGATACCATGTGAAAGAGATAATGATGTATTACAATATAACGCCATAGATAAGTTATTAGAAAATGAAAAACAAAAAAATAAAAACGAGGCTTGGAATAAATTAGACAAAACAATTAAAATACAAAAATTACATATATTTGCCGAAAAATATGGTAAAGATAATGCATTGCCGATGAAAGATATTAAACTATTAAAAACATTTTTTATTGATTGTTTAGAAAAAAATAAACTACAAAAAACCAAAGATGTCAATTATGATAAAGAAAAAAGAGAAATACTTAGTGTGCCTGCATTATTTTTTAATAATACCAATCATAATTTCACGTTAAAATCGTTGGATTCCAAAAGGGTTTCCACCCTAAAATCTTTGACTCCGAAACGTGTCACTGCGAATAATAATGAATCTATCGAAAAAAAGATATAAACCTAATATAACTATTTATAGTAATATTAATATGGTAAAAGTAGCATTTATCACTGGAATATCAGGACAAGATGGTTCATATTTAGCCGAATTTTTATTAGAAAAGGGATATATCGTACACGGACTCGTACGTCGGTCTTCCTCTATCAATACCCAACGTATCGAATCCATTTTCGGCCATCCAAATCTCAAATTACATTATGGTGATTTGACCGATGGTTCTTGTCTATTTAACTGTTTAAATAGTATTAAATTGAAATATATAGATATGACGGTCTTAGAAGTCTATAACTTGGCCGCACAATCCCACGTAAAAGTATCTTTTGAAATGCCTGAATACACTGCAGATACCGATGCATTCGGTACATTAAAATTATTGGAAGCGATTCGTTCTACGAACTTGCACCATATTACGAGGTTTTATCACGCTTCCACGAGTGAGTTATATGGATTGGTACAAGAAGTTCCCCAATCCGAAACCACTCCGTTTTATCCTCGTTCTCCATATGGTGTCGCCAAATTATATGCTTATTGGATTGTCAAAAACTATCGTGAATCCTATCATATGTTTAATTGTAATGGTATCTTATTCAATCACGAATCCGAACGTCGTGGTCATAATTTTGTTACCAGAAAAATAACAATGGGTTTACATAAGATATTGAAGGATACTACTGGAAAAGAAGTTTTGACGATGGGTAATATTGATTCTCAACGTGATTGGGGTCACGCTAGGGATTATATTGAAGGTATGTGGTTAATATTACAACAGGATACACCGGATGATTTCGTATTAGCCACGGGTGAAATGCATAGTGTTCGTGAATTTATCGAAAAGGCTTTTGCGATGAAAGATTTAGATATCGAATGGAAGGGGGAAGGTTTAGAAGAAGTAGGAATAGATAAAAAAACAGGACGGGTCTTGGTGAAAATCGACCCCAAATATTTTCGTCCTGCTGAAGTGGAACAACTCTTGGGCAATTCGACGAAAGCACGTAAATTATTAGGGTGGAAGCCTAAAATTACGTTTGATGAGTTGGTGCAAGTGATGGTTTTACACGATTGCAAGTGATGGTTTTACACGATTGTAAGTGATGGGTTTTCGCGACTGTAAAAGCGATGGTAGAGAATGACTCTAAGTAATAAATAAATCTATCATTCCGAAATAATATATTCATATATTTTATACAATGAGTAATCCAAGTATTGCATATCCAAAAAATGCCGTATTTCAAATTTTGAAGGAAGATTTGATAGGAAAAGATGTAACATTATTGAATGAAAATAATAATGATGTGGTAGCACATGGAATAGTTGAAAAAGCGAATATAAGAGTTAATCTCGCAAATTCAACAATAACCATAAATGGAAAAATGTACGGCATTGATTACGACATGGATTACGGCATTGATTTTGCAAGAATCAGGTTCAACAATGAGGACGAGGAAACAAAGCAAAGAATGAAAGAATGGAAACCAATAGCAGAAACGAGAGGCGGAAAATCAAGACGTAGAAAAAACAAACGAAAAAGTCACTCTAAATCTCGTCGTTCTCGTCGTTCTCGTCGTTCTCGTCGTTCTCGTCGTTGATAATTTTATTACATAGAATGTATTGTAAGACTAATTCAAACATTCCAAAAGTTACTCGCAATTCTTTGTTTTTTTCTATTTTTAATACAAACACCCTTTTTATTGGATAATCGATTTAATTCTTCTAATATTAATTTGGAAAATGGGTGGTCAAGCCCATCTATATTATCATTATCCATTTGTATCCATTGTAATTTAGGATTCAAACGAAATTTTATAAAAACATCTTCATTACCCATTGATTTCATAAATGCATCATTTTTGAATTCATCTATTTTTGGATAAAAGCCTTCTCCGAATAGCTTTTCTTCCGGATCAAACCATAAATGTAAAATAACGGTTGGACGATTACGTATTTCTTCTAATCGTTTTACCATTTCATTATACTTTTCTTCATTATAATATGACATTTTGATTTTTGTTTTTATATACTCGATAAAAATAAAAAATAAATCAATTTTTTTTGGAAAATTGATAACAGATAATAATATAAACGTATTCTATATTATTATCTAATGAATGAACGGTTTATATCTACCATGTTAGATATAGAAAAAAATGAAGAAAATGATTCCGATGACGACGACATCGATATCGTGGATTATGAATTAACCGAAACCGATATTTTAGATATACAAAATAATATTTATGAATCGATGGATGAATATATGGAATCCGAAATTATTCATATGGCTTCACCCGATTTTCATAAGAAATTCATTAAAGATATTTCTTATTATTTCTATGATTACTGGTTAGATGCAAAATTATGTGATGAAGACGATTTATCCGACCTAGAAGATATGATTGAAGAACTTTCGACCATCTATTTTGATATTTCGAATATTCCACCCCGTTCCATTCCTTATGGTTCAGTGCTCGAGCCTGTTACCAAAAACTTTGATGAATTAAGAAGACAAATTGAATATTTGAAATCGATTCCTCAACCAACACAAAAAACTCCCGAATGGCATCAATTTCGGTATAATCTAATCACCGCCAGTAATTTATGGAAAGCCCTCGATTCCACCGCTCAACAAAATAGCCTGATCTATGAAAAATGTAAGCCATTAGATTTGAGCCGTACCGAATCGGGTTTTTGTAACCCTGAAAGTACTCTTCATTGGGGTGTGCGATATGAACCTCTTACCGTTATGGTTTATGAAGATATGTATCAAACCAAGGTCGATGATTTCGGTTGTATTCCTCATCCCAAATATCATTATATCGGTGCTTCCCCCGATGGTATCAATGTAGATGAAACCAATACCGAAAAAATTGGTCGTATGATTGAAATCAAAAACATTTTCAATCGAGAAATTACGGCGATTCCCAAACAAGAATACTGGGTACAATGTCAAATTCAAATGGAAACGTGTGATTTGGATGAATGTGATTTTGTGGAAACCCGATTCAAAGAATATGAATCCGAAGACTCGTTTTATCAGGATACACAACACGAATATAAAGGTGTTATTCTATATTTCATTCAACGTCCGAATCGATACGATTTTGATATTTCTCAATCCGTACCTTTTAATAATTCTCCTATTTATAAATATATGCCGTTAGATATTCCACTCGATAAAGAAAACATTGACCATTGGATAAACGCTACCAAAGAAGAAAATAAAATAGAATTAGTATTATTCAAACCATTATTTTGGTATATGGATGAATTTTCCTGTGTTTTAATTAAACGCAACCCTATTTGGTTCCAATCCGCTCTTCCAAAAATAACCGAAACATGGAATATTATTTTAAAAGAACGTGTCGATGGTTATCAACATCGTGCTCCTAAGAAAAAAATATCGGCCAATAAAACCGAAGTCATCGTGGAAAATGAAACCAATACCACCCACTATATTAAAAATCTACCACTTACGAACCATATTTGTCTGATTAAATTGGAACAAGAGCTTATAATAGAATAAATAGAATAAACATAAAGATTATCGTTTATATTCTATCTATAATGAACGTCCCTGATCCTACTCTCAATGAACTATCTGATTTTTGTAATACCAATCCCGATTATTTTGGGGAAGATGAAAAAAAATGCATCCGCCTTTATTTCGAGGATACCCAACAAAAATATTCCAATGGTAAATATTGGTTAAAAGGTCAATTGGAAATGACTCCTGATGAAAAAATTAGTAGTGAAAAAATGAATAAGGCTATTGAAATCGATAACCAATCTAAAATAGAATATGGTGGCCCTTGTAATGCATTCGAAGCGATGAGTATGTTACAACACGAAAAAAAATTCGAAAATTTACAAAACGTTTTACAAAAATATTATGAAATCTTAGAAGAAGAATATTTCCGCCCACCGAAACCGAGTGACCCGACCGATGCAGGTGGGCTCTTTTACCAACAGCTTGCCGAGAATACATTGGTCGGTAAGTAACGGATTATTTGATATCTAACCACCCTTGATTGGTAATATATTCAGCCATATATTTATCATTTGTAATATTTTCTATCACTTTTCCCATATACTGGTTTTGTTTTCGATTATATGTTATTATTCCAGGTTCATAGAATATAAAGTTTTTTTTATTTCGATAAGCAGGATATGGTCCTATACCGATACAACTATTTAGATATTCGTTTGTATTAGGGTCTTTGAAATTGTATGTTCTATGAAATATTGCATATACTTTTTCATCATCATACATACCAAACGTATCAAATATACCATATTGTTGTCCTGTTCCGGGGTGATTTTCATTCATATTTATGCTTTCTATATAATATTTATTTCCGGATTTCAAATCATGAAATTCTATTCGATTTAGTTTCGACAAATCCATTTCTTTATGTAAGTACTATTCGTTTATGAAAGATAAAAGAAATTCAATTTTTATAACGACACTACTGTAATTACGGTAAAAAATATACATAGGATTTTCTATGTATGTTTTTCCTTTTTTTCTTTTTTTATTTTACTTACATAAAAGATGTTATTTTATTTACTGAATTTTTATCACGAGTTACGATACTTACTATACATAATACAATAGCAACAAGTATCGAAAATATTATTCTTATTTTATTATTATGCTTATTCCTTAGTTCAAGATTTATTTTATGTTGTTTATTATCAATAATAATATTTATTTTACGAATAGCATATATCATAATAGTGATACCACAAGATAAGTTCTCTGTATCATCTTGGTTTCTACTTAAATCGATGAATCCATTACTATTATCTTGAATTTGACGCCGAACTTTATTTACATAGGCCATTCTTCTATCCATTACTTTATCGAAAAATTCATTTTTATCTATTTCAATAAAGTTTCTTAGTGTAGTCAAGACATCAATATCATATTTTTGTAATACATTTATGATTTTATACTGACTTTCGGAATAGTATAGACCACGTGAGACTTCACTTACTATACAATCCTTACGAATGTTTAATTCTTGTATTATGCTTTCCATTTTTTCTTTGGTTATTGGTTCCTTTGGTTTGGGTTTGAGTACTATACCGAATGAAATAAAAAAGTAATTCAATTTTTTTAACGACATTACTGTAATAACGACAGTACTGTAATAAAGATAGTACTGTAATTTTGTAATCACAATTGTGACCAACGATGGTAATCTATCGTAATCTTTAGTTATTTTTTATAATATCATATTCTATATGTCTAGTTCCTATCAAAGTCCGATTCTATTAGATAAATCCGATTGTATCAAAATACACCAAACTCTGGAAATCTATGGCCGCAATGAAGATGCCGTTTTCAATACAGTTACCAAAAATTATGAAGTCACGCGTAATATCACTCTTACGATAAAAAACAAAAAATATCGGTTAGATGAATACCATTTTCATAATCCGAGCGAACATAAAGTCAATGGAAATATGTATCCGGCGGAAATTCATTATGTGTTTATCGAAACCGAAAATGAAGATTATAAAGAGATTCGAGAACATTCCAATATTTGTTGTTGTCATTTGGAAAACCCTTTTCCGAATAAAAATATATTGGTGATTGGCCGGATTATCAATCATAATGAACACCATAAAGACTTCACGAATTTACAAGTCAAAGCTCCTCATTATTATTATCAATATGATGGTACACTTACGACCGGTTCCTATTCTCCTGTGCGATGGATTATTGGCGAAACCCCTGTACATTATAATGTGAAACAAATTGAGACGGTAGCCAAGCCAGCTCGTCCATTACAACCTCTTGATGGCCGTATTATACTTTTTTCGGAAAAATAAAAGTCAAACATAAATAATAAAAAAGAATATAAATGGTTCTTTTCTATTATAATAGATAAACTATGACATCTCCCACGAAAGAATCTTTTATGTCAAATGAAGACGAAATGTATGTCACCAAACGTAATGGGGAACGCGAAATCGTTTCCTTCGATAAAATCTTAAAAAGAATTCGCACTATCGGTACCGAAGCCAATATCAAAATCAATTATACTTCACTCGTAATGAAAGTCATCGACCAACTTTATGATGGTATTTCTACCACCAAAATCGATGAATTATCCGCCGAACAATGTGCTTCTATGGCCACGATTCACCCTGATTATAATACCTTGGCGGGTCGTATCTCCATTTCAAACCATCATAAAAATACCTCGAATTCATTCATCGATGTAATGACCCAATTATATAATTATCAAGATAAACACGATAAGCATTCACCTATCGTAAGTGAAGACCTTTTTACAATTATTTGTAAATACGGGGAAGAACTCGAATCACTGTGTGATTATTCACGGGATTATTTAATCGACTATTTCGGTTTCAAAACTCTAGACCGTGCTTATTTGATGAAAATCAATAAAGTCACTGTTGAACGACCTCAACATATGTGGCTTCGTGTAGCGATCGGTATTCATTATGATAATATTCCAAAAATCAAAGAAACCTATGAAATGATGTCTTTAAAATATTTTACTCACGCCACTCCCACTCTATTTAATGCCGGAACACCACACCCTCAATTATCGTCGTGTTATTTGATTGCGATGGAAAACGATAGCATCGAAGGTATTTATAATACATTGAAAGATTGTGCATTGATTTCGAAATGGGCAGGTGGTATTGGATTACATATCCATAATGTTCGAGCATCGGGTAGTCATATCCGAGGTACCAATGGTTCTTCCAATGGTATTGTGCCGATGCTAAAAGTTTTCAATAATACTGCGAAGTATGTTGACCAATGTGTTCATCCCGAAACCATTATTTATACTACCGAAGGGCCTAAGCAAATACAAAATTGCATAGCAGGCATTACGAATATTTTTGGTTTAACTGGTGAAACAGAAACAATTCAAAATGTATTGGAACACTATTATGAAGGCGATATATATTCAATTGAGACAGAAGGAATGTTAAAACCAATGCAGATTACATCCGAACACCCTGTTTTTGTATTACCTAATTATGCAGGTAATGATTTGAATACAATTCGAAATGATATTGATTTGGGACTTGCTAAGTTTCAGTGGGTAGATGTAAAAGATATTACTACAAATGATTTAATGGTTTATCCTATTCCAAATTATGTGAAAGATTTTAGTACTCTCACCGAGGATGTTTGTTACATATATGGTTTATTATTCGATGGATTACTTGGATATAATAAATTAGATATTGTTGAAATATCAACAAAAGCAAACCAAATGTGTATTCATCATAAAAATAAATATATCAAAGAAATTATCCAATATTTAAATGATAATTGTGTAACATATAATATAAAACACGAAATCACTGAGAATGATGAAGAATTCAATACTTTAATCTTTGAAACCTCGGTAAATCTTCCTTTTCGTAGAACCGATTTCTTAGACGTAAATGGAAATATCAAAATCGGTGATAGATGGTTATATTTACCTACCAATAAAGTCGAAAAATTATTAGAAGGATTATCTGAATTTTCTAGTGAAGAAACTTTTTTGATGAATCTAAGATGTGGTAGAATATCCGAGCATACTATGAAATATGATAATTATTTATTGACACCTATTACTTTTATTTCAGAACCAACTAAGTATAAAGGCGTTTTATACGATTTACAAATGGAAAAAGAACATAATTATTTATTACATAATGGTTTAGTACATAACGGAGGTGGTCGTCGTAATGGTTCTTTCGCTATCTATCTAGAACCTTGGCACGCCGATATTGAAATGTTCCTCCAAATGCGTAAAAATCACGGCGATGAAGAACTGAAAGCCCGTGACCTCTTCTATGCTCTCTGGATTTCCGATTTATTTATGGAACGTGTCAAAACCGAAGATGGTAAATGGACACTCTTTTGTCCCGATGAATGCCCTGGTTTATCCGATGTCTATGGTGATGAATTCGTCGCTTTATATACCAAATACGAACAATCGGGTAAAGGTCGTAAAACAATGAAGGCACGTGATTTATGGTTTCAAATTTTGGACGCACAGATGGAAACGGGTACTCCATATCTTTTATATAAAGATGCCTGTAATAAAAAATCAAATCAGAAAAACGTCGGCACCATAAAATCGTCAAATTTATGTACAGAAATCCTAGAATATTCTGACGAGAATGAAACGGCGGTATGTAATTTGGCCAGTTTAGCCCTTCCCTCTTTCATCGACCAATCTCAATCTCCCGCGGTATTCAACTATGATAAACTTCACGAAGTGTCCAAACTCGTCACCTATAATTTGAATCGTATCATCGATGTGAATTATTATCCCACCGAAAAAACCAGACGTAGTAATTTCCGTCACCGTCCTATCGGTATCGGCGTCCAAGGCTTAGCCGATGTATTTATGTTATTGAATATTCCTTTCTGTAGTGATGAAGCCAAGCTTATCAATAAACATATTTTCGAAACCATTTACCACGCCGCATTGGAATCTTCGTGTGAAATTGCGATGAAAGAAGGTGTTTATGAAACATTCCGTGGTTCTCCGGCAAGTCAGGGTATTCTACAATTCGATTTATGGGGAGTTGACCCAACGAATACTCGATATGATTGGACCAGTTTGAAAGCCTCTATCAAAATTCACGGATTACGTAATTCATTATTATTGGCTCCTATGCCTACTGCTTCCACATCTCAAATTCTCGGATTCAATGAATGCATTGAACCTATTACCAGTAATATTTATAATCGTCGTACGATTGCGGGTGAATTTATTATGGCGAATAAATATTTGATGAATGATTTGATTGCCTTAGACCTTTGGAATGAGAAAATCAAAAACAATATTATTGCGAATAATGGGAGTGTCCAACATATCGATATGATTCCACAAGAAATTCGGGATAAATATCGCACTGTATGGGAAATGCCTATGCGTCATTTGATTGATATGGCGGCGGATAGAGGTGTCTTTATTTGTCAGAGCCAAAGTCTTAATTTATGGTTAGAAGACCCGAATTATAAATCTTTAACTTCTATGCATTTCTATGCTTGGTCGAAAGGGTTGAAGACGGGTATTTACTATTTACGACGCCGTGGTCGCCATCAAGCCCAACAATTTACCATTGAACCGGAGAAAAAAGATTTAGGCGAAAATTATGAAGAAAATGAGGAAATCTGTGAAATGTGTTCGGCATAGGAAAATATAGAACTATTTTATAGAATGGCTAATAAAAAGACTATGAAACGAAAAATGAAAAAAAGAGGTAGTCGTAGATGTTGGGGTGGAGTAGGTACTAGAACTATCAAAAAACCATCTAAAAAGGGCAAGATATATGAAGCTAGTATACAAGCGGAAAAAACTGGATCGAAAATTAAAGCAGAATCGAAAATAGTATCCAAACAGGTAAATAACGATTTAAGCAAATTGTTTACTTCATCTATGCGTATCTCACCTTCAACAAATTTACCAAAATAATTTAGAAAAATTATATAATAAAAAGACTATTATTATATAATGCATTTTAAGAAGAAAATGATTCGAAGAAAGATTTAGGCGAATACAATTAAGAAATGTCTTTGGCGTAAGTTTTTTTATGAGGGTAATGTATAAAGAAAATATGAGTGGATTTGCTGTAAATAAATATCCTGGTATCAGTAATATTGACGAATCTCATAAAGGTCCTTCGCCTCACGAAATAGCCATAGAGAAACTTAAGTCAAGAAAGCGTGATGAAATTGAGGAAACAAATAATGAAAATGATAGTAAGCCAATGATTGCATATCAAAACCCCGATGGAACTCCTATAATATTTCTTAATAATTCACTCGCTGATGGTGAAAAATTACTTATTAGAATAATGGGCGATTTATATATATTTTCTGCAGAACACGCTCATGTTGTTGCGAGTTTTATATTTGCACTAGGACTGTATAAAGGTGCGACGGATATTACGCCACTTATTATTGATTTTGTCGGGTTTTTAAATACTTTAAAACCAGATATGTTTAGAGTAGTAACTGTAACCAAATTTGCATTTTATGCAACAACTGCATTCAGTACCGTATTGTTTTGGATGGGATATGATAAAAATTCTATTAAGACTAAGTTACTTGATAATTTGGATACAAAATATCCATTTAAAACTGCTGGAGTTGATAATGTTATATTTAATCATACGATAGGCGACCACATACTCAAAAATATTCATATGGGTGTTGTAATCAAAGATTTTTACGGAGCGTTAGCTTGTATTTCAACTGTATTTAAGGCAACCATGCATACCATACCGACAATGATATGTAATGCGACTACTAGTGTATGTGAAATGGCGAAAGGTGCATTTACCAATATCGAAAAGATCAATACACAGATCAATACTATATTAACGAATTACTTAGAATCAGATAATTATAGCGAATCAGAAGAATCTGAACAAACAATAGCTACAATAAATTCTACTCAATCAATAGCTACAATAAATTCTACTCAATCAATATTATCAAGTAAATCAATAGCGAGCATTATGCAAACTACTAATGTAGAATCTGGAAGTGATCCATCTAGTGCGATTGAAATAATTATTGAAGCAAATGACAAAATTGTTCAAGCAAATGATCAAATTATTGAAGCAAATTTAGAAGGCACAACCGTTGCAACTGATAATAACGCTAATATTTCTGGATTGACTACTCCAGCTGATAGTCAACCACAATATTATAACAATGGCGGAAAATCCCGTAGAAAAAACAACAAAAAAACCCATAAAAAACATAAAAAGACCCATAAAAAACATAATAAAAAATCCCATAAGAAACAAAGACGCTCCAAAAAACACTAAATCATCACGCTATAACACTCGATACACAATGCGACCATTCAAACGTATCAAATACATAATCCACCCCTTCCTTATTATTCGGGTCTATCGCCACATAATATTCCCAATTCGTAACGATTCCATCCGTATCCGTATCCGCCATTTCCATAAATCCATCTAAAAACTGTAACGTCGATGGTAATACCGAATCCGTTGCATTATGCCCCACACAAGTATATGCTTCCGGCCAATACGCATTTTCATTTTCTTCCAATGAATAATATGAATATGCATACCATTCTTCTTCCGTCCATCGTGTAATTTCATTACCCGCAAACCCAGCCCCTAATCGCTTCGCCGATAATATTCGTTCTATCGTTGGATGAATCACCCAAAACAGAATATCCGCCGGTGATGCCGCTTCCAGCATTTCTCCTTCTACCACCGGCATCGTCGCCACCAATAATACCATATCTTGTATAAACTCCGTCGGAAAAATCTTATCAAATATCGCCTGATTATGTTCCGATAACACACAACCATATATATTACCCCACGCCATACTACCATTCACCAAACTTTCCACCTGACATTTACATTCAGTCGTATCCATCGAATCTTCACACGATTCGGGACAGACCAATAAATTCGGTGTTCCATCCGTAGCACACATATGTGACCTCCATAAAGAACGATAAATATGAAAATATTCACCCATCACTTTGGTTTCAAATAGTTCTCGCCGTGTGTTCCACGTCCATTCATCTAACGAAAACCCGTGACTCAGTATTTCATCCGTCGTCATTTCCGCATCCAATAAATGTGACCACGTATCCGAAAAATTCTGATATGCCTCCATACAACCACCATACATTCCACCTAATTGTACGTGCATTGTTCCGTGTCCATCACTCGGGGATAATACTTGGAATTTGGCCAAAGAAGCCGTATTCGCCAATTCATAATGTGTTTGACAATTAGGTACTTTTTTATTCGTAGGTTCAACTCCACAAACATCGAATAGATGACGGGTGACATATGGGTCATTATTATTATTCCAATAAGACCGCACATACCCATACGAATTCGGTACTACCACCGAACTATCCGTGACCTTGGGCATTTGCGAAAAAGCAAACCTAGAATCCGCGATATGTCCATCTTCATCCACGGAACCAAACCACTTATGTGTTAAAAACGGAGTAATCTCCAAAAAATAAGACGGATTTTGTTTCGCATCCTTGATTTCTTGGCCTTCAATGGTGAAATCCCAATATGGTAAGGATACCGCTGGATTCACCGCCCTCAATGCAGACTCGAATGTTTGAGTAATCGCAAAATGATGTGTAAAAAAACCACTACCTTCGTGGAATTGGTCACATCGAATATCATTCGACGCCAAAGCGTGTTCTTCTACTAAAGTGGAAATACCAGTGAATTGGTCACCGTAGAGGAGACGTCCTTCTTCGGTCGAATATTTCCATAATTTTGCGGCGGCTTTTAAGAAATTATGACGGTCGGCATCGGATAATGCCCGAAGTTCTCGTTTCACATATTTGACGATTATCGTCCTGGTATAATTTGTTAGAAATTGATTATTGGTTACGGATACTATGTATGTGCCGGGTTTAGTAAAGATAGTTTCAATCGCTAAGCCAGTATAAATGGCATCATCGTTTTGAATACTCCATTTCCACGCATTTTCATTATACCCAGATGAATTCGTAGATAAGGAAATCGAAGTTGTTTTATATGGTTCTGCGAAGTGGCTTCCGTTGAGCCAACCGTAGTTTTCATTTGAATATACTCCATATTCATTGGAAACTGTCATATTTAAATCACTATAATCTATGTCATTGGATACTGATTTTGTTTTTGAATCTATAAAAAATATACTCATCAAACCTATTGCAAAAGAAAATACCAATAAACCGAATAAAATACTATAGATAGAATAACCATTTGGTCGCGAATGTTTAACAATTTCATTATCATTATCTAACTTTGGAACTTCCATATATTCATATGGTGGTTCTAATGCTTGATATTTTTTAAATGCTGATTGATTGTTATCTGAATTATATTTGTTATGCATACTATATGTATTATAAGAATAAAATAATTCTATATCATTTATGTAAAAAAAGAATAGATTTTACAACATTACATACAATCTTCAATCATATGTTGGAAATCGACATCTTGTATATCCACCTTCTTACGCATTTTCAAATAACAACGTAAGCAAACCAATACATCCATCATTGAATTATGTAAATTCGATGGCGTTCTATTGAATAAATATACATAGAGTTCTAGTAAGGTCGGCCATTTTTTATAAGGTTTTCCGATTTCTACACCACTCGCATCTTTTTTGGATACCATAATATTACATAGATTCGTACCTTGTCGCATTGTACAATAACGGTCAATATTATGTAAGCGTTCATATATATTATTGAATATATTCAATCCATAGGGCATTTGTTGTCGAATCAATTCGAAATTTCGTTGGGTTTCTATTTGTATCATTTTGGAATCGAAATCGAAATTATGAGCGACCACTGTATCGGCCAACATATAACAATCATAGAAGTTATCTAATGCAATGATGAGAGATTGTCCTTTTTTATTTAAGATTTCACGGGTTACACCGGTTAATTCGGTGATTTTCTCACTGATTTCGATATCTTTGGGAATATCGATATAATAATTATATTTACGTTCGATGGTTTGAGATAGTAAATTAAAGAGAATAAAACTGAATTGGATGATATAGGGGTACATAATCAATGCGGGTATTTCGGCCCCATTCATTTTGGGTAATAACCCGGTGGTTTCTACGTCGAAAATTAATATTCTATTCTTCATTTTATTAAAGTGTTGCTTTATGTTGGATATTTATATTATAAATGATAAATCAATTTTGTATGTAAATACTTTTACGTCAAAATATCGAATACTCTACTATATAGTAGAAGATTATTGAATCGGAAAAGAAGAAAAAGTTCTATCATACTCGAAAAAAATTCCCAAAAAAAAGTCGGAGGGGTCATGTAAAAAAGGACATTTATAAATGTCCAATTTTCAAAAATCCCTTTAAAGAATTTTGGGAAAAAATGCAAAAAATCGTTTTAAAGCATAATGCTTTAAATTCAATTCAATGAATGAAAAAGTTGTTTGCATAATTTTTTCGGCGTTTTTTCTTGCGATTTTTCTCATATTTTTCTGATTTCCATAAAGGAAATATATATTATATAACAATCCATAATATTACGGCAGCTATTATGATAATAGAATTCTATTTATGCGATTTTTTATCATATTTTTTAATAATTTTATTTCCAATGATGGAAATCAGAAAATTATGAGAAAAATCGCAAATAATTATGATGTATATGCATACAATAAAATATATTACTTAATCAAAAAATGTATATAATAATATTTTTATGCGATAAATCGGATAATTTAGAAATCGATTTTTATGCGATAAATCGTATAATTTTTTATTTCCATATAATATATAAATGGATATCGAATTATTATCAAAAAAAACGCAAATATATTCTTGTAATAATTGTGATTATTTAACATATAATAAATATGATTTCAAAAAACATCAAACCACCCAAAAACACATTAATTGCTACAAATCGCATAATTTAGAAATAAATGGAAATCAAAAACTATCAATAGAAATCGCAAAATATCATTGCAATACTTGTAATTATAATTGTACTATAAAACATAATTTCAATAAACATCTATTGTCTATGAAGCACATTCGAAATACAACAAACGAAACGAAAGACAAAAAAACATATTGTTGTAGCAACTGTAATAAAGAATTTATTAATAATAGTGGATTATGGAAGCATAAGAAAATGTGTATTGTTCTCGAAAATAAAACTGAATTAACAAATGAACTTCGAGAACCTCATAATGATAAGCCTGAAATTACAATCGATTTTGTATTAGATTTAATGAAACAGAATAAAGATTTACAGAATTGTTTGATGGAATCACATAATAAAATTGTTGAATTATCACAAAATGGTACTGTAATTACGAATAATACGACGAATAATACGACGAATCAACAATTTAATCTACAAGTATTCTTGAATGAAACGTGTAAAGATGCGATGAATATAACTGATTTTATAAATTCGTTACAATTGACTACCAAAGATTTCGAAGAAACAGGTAAATTAGGGTTTGTGGAAGGTATTACGCGTATTATTCTCAATGGGTTGAATGGTGTAGATACTACGAAACGACCAGTGCATTGCACTGATGCAAAAAGAGAAACTATTTATATCAAAGATGATAATGTATGGGAAAAAGAAGATGATAATAAAACCAAATTTAAAAAGGTAGTAAACCAAATTGCGAATAAGAATTTACAACAGTTAGTGCCGTGGAAAGCAGAGAACCCAGACTGCGTAACATTGGATTCGAAAGAAAATATTGAATATAGAAAATATTATAAATCGGCTTTAGGCGGAAGTACGAATGAAGAAGATGAAAAGTTCTTTGAAAAAATAAAACGAAATGTTCTCAAAGAAGTGGTAGTTGATAAGAATTTATAGAATAAAATATAGATGTATTATATATTGAAATTATGTCAG
>Ga0114960_10000197_pt1 | contig 47966 bp, 41 predicted proteins | sample C_130625_MF_Meta_FD_92637 | JGI IMG/M metagenome (GOLD analysis project Ga0114960, IMG submission 92637) | Freshwater microbial communities from Lake Croche, Canada to study carbon cycling - C_130625_MF_MetaG | ecosystem: Environmental > Aquatic > Freshwater > Lake | place: Lake Croche, Canada...
AAAATACCACTCTCTATAATTTAATACAGTTATTTGTCAAAGAATATGTTTGGTTATTAGAATTTATTATAAATCTATACCAATAAGTACCATGGCCAATGCTCAAACCTGATAAAGTCTGCGCATTCCAATCAAAATAAACCCTATTGCCAATGGTAATTGGATTGTTATTTTGGTATAAAATATTTCCTGCTAAATCTATGATTTCAAAGCTATAGGTTTCCTTATTATCCAACTTGTTTGTTTCAAAACTAAACCTTGACTTATTGGTAAATGGATTGGGATAATTTATTGGATTTTTGAAACGCAATGGTTGTGCAGCAGGTACCTCAAAAGTCATTGAAGTTGAATTGCTATTCCCCAACAAATCCCATGCTTTCACGACGCATTTATGCAGCCCTTCCGATAAAGTAGGGAGTGCATACATTACATCGCCAGTCGTATAGGAATCAACACTGGCAATAAAATAATTATTGAGTACAATAGGAACAGGATTTTGATCTATGTAGACCACTAAATCCTGGCCCAGTGCATTCCCCGAAGTTTGAATGCCCGAACTGTCCACTAAATGCATATACAGGGTTGAATTGGGTAGTGCCCAACCTCCTTGTTTAAAAAGGGGTTCATTCAAAAAAGCATTGATGGAAGGACCCGTCGTATCGTTTGAATGGACATTCGAGGAATACTTTACATAAATAGAATCCAAAATTGCCACCGCTACCTTATTGGTATCTGTGGTTGCCATTACAATTTTTAAAGGGCAGGTTGGCGTTGTCATTTGAAGGGGCAACAAAAAATCAATTTTAAACATTCCATTTGTAACACTTGCACGCCCCTTAAACAAAACATTCTCTTGTACTGTGACAGGTACCGACATACTTGTTGGCACATTTGCAAGCGTTTTTTTTATTTTTGTGGCATCGTAAATAACAATTGCCAATTGACCTGAGTAACCGGCTTGTACAACCCCATTTTTAACCACAGCCCCTTGAATGGTATATTTATTGCCGGATAATAAAGTATCTTTTCTTTTATAAGATTTATCATTAAGTGAATAGATGACCAAATCCATATTTGGTAAGTTTAAAAGCATTGCTGGGTCCCCCATTAAATTAAATTTCAAGTCGTTTAGCCGATCACCTCCTTGTGTCCAATTAAGTTGCTTTGCCAACTGTAACGCTTCTCCAATTGTATTGTATTTGCCCATTTTATTTTTGACCAACAATTGCTGGATAAATAAATCATTCATTTGTTTGTTACTATAAGCAAATACCAATCTATTGGCTGCTACGAGTCCAATAATTCCATTGCTACTTTTCATCAATGCATCCCATGCAATTGCGGACAAATTAGGTTGATCAAAAGGAGCAAAATTACAGGAAGCTGTTACCATCAAAGGCAATTTGCTTGCATTATTCCATAAGTCAAATTGTGCTTGTGAAATAACTGCCTCCTCCGCTAATCGAAGGTAATTTCCATGTCCTGTATAATTTAAAAGCAAACTCCCTTCCTGAATAGCTTGTTGAATGGCATTGAATGCCAAAGGATATGTGTTCCCGGTTGGTGAACTCACTGCTGAAAATAAATCAAGGTAAATTTTTTGATGATCCCAGTGTGCCTCTTTTGCTTGCAAATTTCCAATAATGGATTCAGCATCTTGTAAATGTAAATTGTAATCAGCATCATCTGCCACCCATGTAATTTTATTTTCCCATAACCCTCCAATATTATTGTTCTGGTAATTGATCAATTTTTGAATAAGCGTATCGGCTTCCTTTGCTGACCTTGCAGGAATGCGCCCCACACTCAAGGACAAATTTTTGACAGCATTATAGTTATTAATATCATCATTGTCTGTTAAAATTGAAAAAAAATCATCTGAAGTAAAGCTTGTTAGTATAGAAGTCGCATTTTCACTTTCATAAGTGGGTAATTCATTGTTTGGGTTGATGCTCCTTGCATTAAAATTGCCTATTCCCAACAATAATAAATAGCTAGGTCCACTCACTTTATTTTGTATCGCATAGTTGCTTATATATTTTAAATAATTACGAATGGCTATGGGGCTTACTTGTCCACCTGAAAAATCATTGTACAATTCTTTTACATTGACTACAATTGCTTTTCTGCCAAATTTTGAAACTTGAAATTGTTGATACCGATTGGCTGCATTTAAGTATGAAGGAGCCGTAATAATTACATAATCAACACCATTTTTGTATTGAAGTGTGTTTTGATTGGCAATTGGGCCTAATAAAAAGGGCAATTCAAAAGCATTTTGTTTAACGCCAAAAAAAGTAGCCACCGTATCCATTGCCTGCAAAAAACTTCCAACCCCATTGGCATCAACAGTCCATTTTATTTCTTGTGGATTTTGTTCGTTGGTGACATCCCAAATAAGGGTAGTGGTATCCATATTTTGAATGCTACAATTGGCAATCTTACCACTCGATAATTCGTCTTCTATGCTAAAAGCTAAGGTACTATCCTGCCAAAAACCAATAGGCCTCTTTATATTAATTTCAACAAAATCAATCCATCCAGTTGCTGATGGATTCGAAGAAGTATAGCCAATTTTTAGCGTAGATAGATTGGGCCAAATAGATTGATTACTGAGGAGGAAATTGTCTTTTTTTTCTGAGGCAATGTCATCAAATAACATTCCAGAAACCGGAGGCAAAAAAGTGGTATGTAAATATTGATCATTCAATAAAAAATTAAACTGCCCATTTACTTGATAACTTGTTGAAGCAACTTGCATATACGCTGTTAATTCACTTTGTGCATTCATCCCTTGCGTTGAAAAAGAGCAAGTCAATTGGGGTTGCTTACCAATACCCTGTCCCATCGGTGGACCAAATAATTTCTTACCACTATTTAACAAAGAGACACTGTCTTTTTCATACAGCAAATGCTGTGAAAATAAATCCTTCACAAAATTTCCGTTGACTTGTAGATTGTTGGTAGCAATTCTTTTTCCATTTTGACCAATCGTTAAAAAATAAAAGAGGGTATCGGTGTGTGTGTAATTTAAGTGCACTTTACGATTTAAAACAGGATCAAATTTCCAAATAACAGGACCTTGATTGTAAAATAAGATATAATCATTCTCGTTTATTTGACCATCTCCCCCATCTATTACCTTAAGGGCGTTTTCTACAAAACCTAGTGGAGGATTTGAGGGAACCTGGTCATTTAAATTGGATACATCAAAGCTAAAAAGTTGAAGTTGATTGGTGGGAACCGGCAAATTAAACCCAAGACTCCTTAATTGTACGCCTGACAATTTGTAAATCCCTTGCTTGGTAGCACCTATTTTAGCCCATTTTCCCACGGACAGAGGGCTATTTTGTGCTTTTACCCAAAAAGGAAATGTTAAAATAAAGCATAAATTTAGTAGGAACCGCTTATTCATACCCTAAATTTAGGTTATTAACTACATAAGAATATACAATTGGCCTCGTTAAATAAGTAAAAACAAAGTATATTCGCAACACTATTTAACCCTGATTAGCCTAAATATTTTATATGAATTTTATTAACAGTATTTTGATGTTTTTAGCGATATTATTGTTAGGTCCTACCTTATTCGCAACATTAGAAAACAAGCCTGCAAATTCGATTCAAATGATCGCTGGAAAAAATGACCCTTACGAAGGAACTGTATTGGTTAGAGGAGGCACTTTTGCAATGGGAATGAACACGGAAGAAAACGAGATGAGACAATGGAATAATACTTTGCGTAGAAAAACGGTTAGTTCTTTTCGTATGGATATATACGAAGTGAGTAACAAAAAATATAGAGATTATACGCACTGGTTAGAAAATTTAGCAAAAGATTCTAGCCAATTTCGTGATTTAGCTATTGAAGCATTGCCTGATACATTGGTGTGGAAAACCCCACTGGCATACAACGAGCCAATGATTCAAGGGTATTTTAGAGCAAAAGCATACAATGATTATCCAGTTGTGGGCGTAAGCTGGGAGCAAGCCAATAAATATTGTAGATGGAAAACAGATAGGGCCAATGAAAAGACCCTTATTTACTATGGTATTATCAATTCAAAACAAAGGTATGTAGGCAAAATTGCAGGCAGGGACCGACTATTTGATTCGACTTCCAAAGCAACAACTAGGCTCATTAGGTCAGGTGAAGAATTCATCATGGTTCCTGATTTCAGATTACCTACTGAAGCAGAATGGGAATATGCTGCGAAAGTATCTAGTTCAAAAAATTACATCTCTAATTTTAAGAACCCTAAAGCTGGGGCTAATTCATCGCATCCTAATGCCAGTGTATCCCAATCAGACTCACCATTTCCTTGGAGTAGTAATGGAAATGATGCCCTTAGGTCATCTAAAAAATCTAATCAAGGAATGTTTACTGCCAATTTTAAAAATGGACAAGGAGATTATATGGGTATGATTGGATATGCAAATGACGGCGCTGGTATGCCAAGTAAAGTTTACAGCTTTACCCCAAGTAGAATTGGAATTTATAATTTAAGTGGTAATGTGAATGAGTGGGTGGCTGATCTTTACAGACCATTAAGCGCTGATGATATGGAAGATTTCAATCCTTACCGTGGAGACAGCACAATGGATGGGGATGAAGAAAGCCTTGTTCAATATGAAACAGGTGTTAATACCCTTATTTCAAACAAATCAAGGGTGTATAAAGGTGGAAGTTGGAAAGATCGACCTTATTGGTTGAATCCCGGCACACGTCGATTTTTAGACCAGAACAAATCAAGTAGCACCATTGGATTTAGGTGCGTCTCTTCCGCTTTTGGTTATGATGCCGCTAGCAATGTGACGGACAAAGCTGTCCCTTGGTACAAAAGATTATTTAAAAAATAAGTTCATGAGATTACGCATTGGTAGCGGGATTGATTTTCACCAATTGGTTGAAGGCAGGGACTTGTGGATTGGGGGGATTAAAATACCGCATTCAAAAGGTGCTTTAGGGCATAGTGACGCCGATGTGTTGCTTCATGCCATATGTGATGCATTGTTAGGTGCTTTAAGTCTAGGTGACATTGGCACCCATTTCCCTGACACAGACAACAGTTATAAAAACATTGACAGTAAGCTATTGCTTGCCCGTACCTTTGATTTAATTACAGCCGAAGGATACAAAATTGTAAATATTGACGCTACCCTTTGCTTAGAAGCTCCAAAAATTAAACCTTATGTCAATGAAATGCAAAACTGCATAGCGGACATTTTAAAAATTGGCAATAAAGATGTTTCTATTAAAGCAACCACTACTGAAACAATGGGTTTTACGGGAAGGCAAGAAGGGTTGGTTGCGATGGCCACTTGTTTGCTTACGGCCCTTCATCCTTAATACAATGTAAATGAACCTTCCTTCCATTTCATTTTTATACGCACTTTACAAACAATATCCAAGGGTTATTACAGATACTAGAAAATTATCAGCAGGCGCTCTTTATTTTGCTTTAAAAGGACCTCATTTTAATGGAAACAGTTTTGCATTGTCAGCACTAGCGCAAGGAGCAAGTTATGTCATCGTAGATGAAGAAATTGATAAGAGTGAAACTTTTAACGACCGAATTTTACAAGTAGACAATGTATTAAATACCTTACAAGCACTAGCGAAGCATCATCGAGCTCAGTTTACCATTCCCTTTATTGGTATTACTGGAAGTAATGGGAAAACAACTACAAAAGAATTAATAAGTACTGTACTTTCAAGTCACTATAAAACTTATACCACAGCAGGAAATTTAAACAACCACATTGGGGTGCCCCTCACCTTATTGAATATTATGTTGGATGCACAAATGGCTGTTATTGAAATGGGTGCCAATCACTTGCATGAAATTGCAAGTTATTGTGCTTATGCAATGCCTAATTATGGAATCATTACCAATTGTGGTAAAGCACATTTGGAAGGATTTGGTTCGGAAGAAGGGGTAAAAAAAGGCAAGGGAGAATTGTTTGATTTTTTAAGAAAAAACAATGGGACTGCTTTTATCATGAGCGATTATGATTATTTACAATCCATGAGTAAGGGTATTCATCAGGTTATTGAATATGGAACACATTCGGGAACCTTACAAGCAAGTGCTAATACAGTGAATGGATGCTTACAAGTAAGGTTTACAAAAGGTTTTGAAATTGAAACCCTACAAACACAATTGGTAGGCGAATATAATTTACCTAATATTTTAGCGGCAGTGAGCGTTGGTATGTATTTCAATGTGCCAGCTGAAAAAATTAAAAATGCAATTGAATTATATACCCCTACCAATAGTAGATCTCAATTAATGAAATGGAAAGGCAATGATGTTATTTTAGATGCCTACAATGCCAATCCCAGTAGTATGGAAGTAGCTATCGAAAATTTTGCTAAACTCGATGTTTCACACAAAATAGTTTGCATCGGTGGTATGAAAGAATTAGGTGATACCAGTATTTCAGCACATCAACAAATAATTACATTATTGATGCAATACAATTGGGAAAAAGTAATATTAGTAGGAGGAGATTTTGCATACTGTCAACATGAATATCTTTTTTTCCCAACTGCCCTTAGTGCAAAAGATTGGTTGAATGCACAAAATTTTCAAGGCCGTTTTTTGTTCATCAAAGGTTCGCGTGGTATACAAATGGAACAGCTTTTGGATTTATAAATTTTGCATCCTGCCAATTGATTACCTTTGCTATATGAGCAAGAATTTATTCACTAGCATGCTAACCAACAAATGCCCTCGATGCAGAGAGGGTAAATTATTTGTCCAAAGCAATCCTTATCATTTATCCAATATCACCAAAATGAATGACCGTTGTTTGGTGTGTGGTCAACCAACTGAAATTGAAGTGGGCTTTTATGTAGGCACAGGTTATGTAAGTTATGCTTTAACAGTTGCTTATTTTGTGGCTAGTTTTGTTGCTTGGAAAGTATTAATAGGCTTAACTTTTGACTTGGATGACAACCGAATTTTATATTGGTTATTTAGTTCCATTGCCTTGGTCATTTTGTTACAGCCCATTTTTATGCGATTATCAAGGTCAATATGGATTGCCATGTTTGTCCCTTACAATAAAAATTGGAAAGACGAGCCATTGGCGTACAATGAAAGGATGGATGAACATTTTAAAGAACATTGAAGTCTCTATTTCCAAAGCCTTATACGATTTTGGATTGCTGTCGCTTTGCAGAGAGGAAGGGATTCGAACCCTCGATACGTTGCCGTATACACACTTTCCAGGCGTGCTCCTTCAACCACTCGGACACCTCTCTATTGGGGTTGCAAATGTATGATAAAATTTGGGAATTGACTTATCCTAAATCCCAAACAACCTTTCTGCATTGCCAGTGGTCAAGTTGGCAATTACATGTAATGGCAATTGTTTAATTTCAGCTAATTTTTTTGCGACTTCAATCATGAATGCAGGTTCATTTCTTTTACCTCTATAGGGAACAGGTGGTAAGTAAGGCGAGTCTGTTTCTAAAATTAAATAATCCATAGGGATCTCTTTTATTGCTTCTGCTACTCCAGCATTTTTATAGGTTAACACGCCACCAAGTCCTAAATAAAAACCCATGTCAACAATTTGTTTTGCTGATTCATAGCTACCACTAAAACAATGAAATGCACCTCTTAATCCTTTTTTCACAAAGGGCTTAACCGCTTCAATTGTTTCACCCATTGCATTCCTAGTGTGAATCACAATGGGCATATTATACGCTATAGCCCATTGCATTTGTATTTCAAAAGCCTGGTATTGCTGATGTGCAAAAGTTTTATCCCAATAAAAATCCAATCCAATTTCCCCTATGGCTACAAATTTTCTTTTGGATAACCATTGTTCCACGATGGACAATTCTTGCTCCACATTTTCTTTTACATAACAAGGATGTAAGCCCATCATTGCCATACACTTTGTTGGGTATTTACTTTCAACATCCAACATATTTTGTATGACAGTACTGTCAATGCCAGGCATTAAAATTTTATCAATACCTGTTGAATGTGCATTCTTTACAATATGATCTATTTCTTGTAAAATAGTTTCCTCATAAATATGTGCATGTGTGTCAATAAAAAGCATAAACTAAAGTTATCATTGTAAAAATCGTCTTTTTTTGTATCCTACATACTAAAACGATTTATGAATACGTTTTAACATCAGCAAAAAGATTTTAAATTTTACCATTTTTGTTTTTATAGGGTACGGATTATTCAGGCCGAGGTTTCTACCTTGGCCTTTTTTTTAAAAAGTAATTAAGGTATTGATTCCATTTGGTACCCCAAATTTGAAAAATAATTTAAAACAAGTGGGAGTGCAATTGACAATCGATCCCAGGCTTTTTGGCTATCATGAAATACAATAATGGATCCAGGTTTTGTATAGCTAATTACTTTTCTCGCACAATGTTCACCTGTAATGCTAAGATCAAAGTCACCACTTAATACGTCCCACATGATGATTTGTTGAGGACATTTCGGATCAGCTTGTATATTTTTAATTTGTTTTCTGGTAATGCGCCCATAAGGAGGCCTAAATAAATCGCTTTCAATTAAATTAGCTGCATTTTTTATATCATTAATATAAGAAATTACGGGCATTTTCCATCCATTGACATGATCATAGGTATGGTTACCCACTCGATGCCCAGCTTGCAAAATGGCTTCATAAACATTTGGGTGTTTTAAAACATTATTACCGATGCAAAAAAAAGTAGCTTTTGCATTGTATTTTTTTAACTCCTTTAGTACAAACAAGGTTGCCTCTGGGTGTGGCCCATCATCAAAACTGATATAAATAATCTTTTTGGTCACAGGAATTTTCCAGGTGCAAGTTGGATACATTGCCTTTAGCCAAAAAGGAGTTTTAAGTAAGTACATACCCAAAGATAAATAGTTCTGTTGCCCTATGAATATTATCTTTGTAAAAATGATGCAAGTATGGATACAAAGGTTAGAGTAAGGTTTGCGCCGTCCCCTACAGGCGGGTTACATTTAGGTGGTGTGAGAACCGTTTTATTCAATTATTTATTTGCTAAACACCATAAAGGAACATTTATTCTAAGGATTGAAGACACAGACCAAACCCGTTTTGTACCTGGAGCAGAACAATATATTCAAGATACTTTGGCTTGGTGTGGTTTGATTCCTGACGAAAGTCCTTTACATGGGGGACCCTATGGCCCTTACCGACAAAGTGAACGCAAAGCAATCTACAAGCAATATGCGCTTCAATTAATTGAACAGGGAAATGCTTATTATGCATTTGACACGCCCGAAGAATTAGAAGCCAAGCGAAAAGAAATTCCCAATTTTCAGTATAGCTCAGCACATAGAATGCAAATGAAAAATTCAATTTCATTATCTACTGACGAGGTAGCCTTTTTGTTAAAAAACAATACCCCGCATGTGATTCGCATTAAAGTTCCCGAGCATACTAGTTTAGGTTTAGATGACATGATTAGGGGTCATGTTCTTTTTGACACCCATACGGTGGATGACAAGGTACTGTTGAAAGCAGACGAAATGCCAACTTATCATTTAGCAGTAGTTGTAGATGATTATTTAATGAAAATAACGCATGCATTTAGAGGTGAAGAATGGTTGCCAAGTGCCCCAGTTCATGTTTTGTTGTGGAAGTATTTATTTGGACTTGACCAAATGCCTAAATGGGCACACTTGCCTTTAATTTTAAAACCCGATGGAAACGGCAAACTAAGTAAGCGGGATGGTGAGCGATTGGGATTTCCTGTTTTTGGAATGGATTGGACCGACCCCATAACGCAAACCACAACCGTTGGATTTAAAGAAAGAGGTTTTTTACCAGCCGCTTTTGTCAATTTATTGGCTTTGCTGGGATGGAATGACGGGACTGAAAAGGAAATATTTTCTTTACAAGAATTAGTTGATGGCTTTTCGATAGATCGGGTACATAAAGGGGGTGCTAAATTTGATTACGAAAAAGCAAAATGGTACAATGCAGAATGGATAAAGCGCATGGATAATGAAACACTGGCTACCTTGGTCAAGCCTTATTTTGATGCCGCTGAGGTTGAAATTCATGAAAGAGAATACTTGGTAAAAGTTATTGGCCTTGTTAAAGAACGTTGTCAGTTATTACCTGATTTTATCACACAAGCCAGCTTCTATTTTCAAATACCCAAGCAAATTGACCTTGCCAGTATCGCTTCAAAATGGGACCAAAAAAAACAATATTTTTTTGAGGAATTGGCTGCCATTTACACCAGTGCAATGGCTCCAGGGGTTGCCTCAGGTCCGGCCGATGTCCTTGAAGCTGCATTTAAAGCGTTGGCCTCAAAACATGACTTAAAACCAGGTGAATTGATGTTGCCATTTAGAATTATGCTAGTGGGTGGTAAATTTGGACCAGGGGTTTTCGAAATCGTAGAAACGATTCAACTAAAAGATACCATTGCAAGAATTAAAAATTGCTTACAATTATTATCATCAAATTAATGTACATTAGATGGTAGCTAACAAGATGAAAAATTAAATACCAATGAACCCAATAAAACCAATTCGAGTATTAGTTGCAAAGGTTGGGCTTGATGGACACGATCGCGGGGCAAAAGTGATTGCTGCTGCGTTGAGAGATGCTGGAATGGAAATTATTTATACAGGTTTACGACAAAGTCCAGAAATGGTCGTTCAAGCAGCCTTACAAGAAGATGTTGATGCCATCGGCATTAGCATTTTATCCGGTGCGCATATGACTGTTTTTCCCAAAGTTTATCAATTGATGCAAGCAAAAGGATTAACCAATACACTTTTAACCGGCGGGGGTATTATTCCTGAAGAGGACATTGCAGCGCTCAAGGAAATGGGCATTGGCACTTTATTTAATCCTGGCGCAAATACAAATGATATTGCAGATTATATTAAAGATTGGGTAGCAAAGCATAGAAAATAAAATTGCTTTCAGTCTTAATCATTAATGAAATAATAATCAGATTTTTCAAACTAAAATCGCTTTACTATGTCTTTTCAAACTTTATTTACAAAGATGGAAGATCATACATTAATCGTAACCATCAATCGTCCAGATGTTTTAAATGCCTTAAATAAACAAGTTATCCATGACTTGGATGCCGTAATGGATCGTGTTTACAAATTTCCTGAAATTAAAAGTGTAGTCATCACCGGAGCAGGCTTGAAAAGTTTTGTTGCAGGTGCAGATATCAAAGAATTTGAATCCCTATCCAAAGAAGAAGCAACTGCTTTGGCTAAAAGAGGACAAGCTGTATTTGCAAAAATAGAGCAATCTCCAAAGCCCATTATTGCTTGTGTGAATGGCTTCGCCCTAGGGGGTGGTTGTGAACTAGCCATGAGTTGCCATTTTGTAATAGCATCTGAGAGTGCCATATTTGGACAACCCGAAGTAAATTTAGGCATCATGGTTGGGTATGGTGGCTCTCAAAGACTTACACAAAGAGTTGGAAAGGGGCGTGCGATGGAATTAATTATTACAGGCAAAACCATCAATGCTACGCAAGCCATGAACTATGGTTTGGTAAATTATGTTGTGCCTCAAACTGAATTATTAGACAAAGCATTTTCGATATTAAAAGTGGTACATGAAAAATCTCCTATTGCAGTGGGCAATTCCATTAAAGCCATTAATGCAGTTTGGGATGAGACGGTAAATGGTTACGATGTTGAGGCAAATTTATTTGGCGAATGCTTTAATAGCGAGGACGCAAAAGAGGGAATTGCTGCCTTTAATGAAAAAAGAAAGCCTCATTTTAAAGGACATTAATCTATCTTTCTTCTTTTTATTTTCGCTGGGTGTCTTACCTTTGCGGTACTAAATTATTGCCATTATGGAATACAGAATTGAGAAAGACACGATGGGTGAAGTGAAAGTACCCGCTCATGTTTATTGGGGTGCACAAACACAAAGAAGTATCGAAAATTTTAAAATAGCACAGGACATTAATAGAATGCCTAAGGAAATTATCCGTGCATTTGCCTACTTAAAAAAAGCGGCTGCTTTAACCAATTTTGATGCGGGTGTTTTACCTAAAGAAAAGTGTGATTTAATTGGTCAAGTATGTGATGAAATTTTAGCAGGTAAATTAGATGATCAATTCCCATTAGTGGTTTGGCAAACTGGTAGTGGTACCCAAAGTAATATGAACATGAATGAAGTAATTGCTTACCGTGCCCATGTTATCAATGGTGGAAGTTTAACTGATAAAGAAAAGTTTATTCATCCTAACGATGATGTAAATAAATCACAATCTTCCAATGATACTTTCCCAACCGCAATGCACATTGCAGCTTATCAAATTTTAAGAGAAGTAACCATTCCTGGTATTACGACTTTAAAAAATACCTTGGACGCCAAGAGCGCCGAGTTCATGCATATTGTAAAAATTGGTCGTACGCATTTTATGGATGCTACCCCACTTACCCTAGGTCAAGAAATTAGTGGTTATGCAAGTCAATTAAAACATGGTTTAAAAGCCATTGAAAATACATTCGCACACTTAAGTGAATTAGCACTAGGCGGTACTGCTGTGGGTACAGGTATTAATACGCCAAAAGGCTATTCAGAAAATGTGGCAAAACATATTGCCAACTTAACTGGCTTACCTTTTGTAACAGCCGAAAATAAATTTGAAGCATTGGCTGCACATGATGCGATTGTTGAATCACATGGTGCCTTAAAAACAGTAGCCGTAAGCTTAATGAAGATCGCAAATGATGTTCGCATGTTATCTTCTGGTCCAAGAAGTGGTATTGGAGAATTGTTCATTCCAGACAACGAGCCAGGTTCTTCTATCATGCCAGGAAAAGTGAATCCTACTCAATCTGAAGCCTTAACGATGATTGCAGCGCAGGTAATGGGTAATGATGTTGCCATTAATGTTGGTGGCTCAATGGGTCATTTTGAATTAAACGTATTCAAGCCAGTGATGATTTATAATTTCTTACACAGTGCACGTTTAATTGGAGATGGCTGCATGAGCTTTAATGAAAAATGTGCGATTGGTTTAGCACCTATCGAAGAAAACATTAACAAGCATGTAAACAATAGTTTAATGTTAGTGACTTCATTAAATACGAAGATTGGTTATTATAAGTCCGCAGAGATTGCACAAAAAGCACATAAGGAAGGAACAACTTTAAAAGAGATGGCCGTTAAATTAGGCTATGTAACCCCAGAAGAATTTGATGCATGGGTGGTGCCTAAGGATATGGTTGGATTATAAGTTGGTACTAAAAGTTTGACTTAAAACTTCCATCCAAAACCAAATCCTGCATAAAAAGGAAACACACCTTCTGATAATAATAATGGATTCAAGGATGCCCTAAAAGTGAATCCTCCATCCTTAGGTTGCAAACGATAGCCTAAAGTGGTGTGCCCAAATGTTCCAGAAAATAAACCACTTCCAACCGCATTGGCAGATATAACAGTTAAACCTGCACCAAATTCAAAAAAGTTTTTATTATCTCTTGAAGCGATGTAGTTTAATCCTAAAGGAAAAGTAGTTAAATAAGGTGCGACGCCGCCAATGCCTGCTCTAAAACCTAGTCCCTTGCCTGTATTATTAAATCGCATATCATAGTTCACAGAGGCCAATCCTGGTCCGCCCAATTCAAAAAAGATTGATTTTGCATAAGGATTAGAACCAGTAAAGTTTTCTTGTGCTTGTAAACTATTTGTTACAAAAACAAGCACTAAGATGGAGAATATGTACTTTTTCATATGATTTATTTTTAGATAATCAATTGCTTCCTTGAATATTCATATTATATTAATATACTCTTTCTCCATTCAAATAAGTCTTCAACACTTTTACCAGCAAAATACTATCCGTAGACACTTTCATTAAGTCTTTGTCTAAGATAATAAAGTCGGCTTTCTTTCCTACTTCCAAAGAGCCTACTTGTTTTTCCATTCTGTTTGCTTTAGCCGCCCAAATAGTCATTCCTCTGATAGTTTGTTCACGTGTTAATGCATTTTCCATTTGAAAGCCCCCAGCAGGAAACCCTTTACTGTCCTGTCTTGCAACAGATGCTAAAAATGTTTTAAAAGGATTAATTTCTTCCACAGGAAAATCTGTTCCCAATGGCAACCAATTATTTTGTGCTAATAATTGCTTGTATGCATAGCCACCTTTTAATCTCTCTGCACCCAATCTATCTCCCGCCCAATACATATCACTCGTGGCATGTGTAGGTTGAACAGAAGGTACAATACTATTGTCTCCAAATAAATGAAAATCGGCAGGATTAATAATTTGTGCGTGTTCAATTCTCCAACGTTTATCATTCTTTCCTTTCAAATATTTTGCATAAATTTTTAAAATTATCCTGTTGGCACTATCTCCAATGGCATGCGTACACATTTGAAAATCGGTATGGATTAATTTAGCTGCAATGGAATCAAAATGGGCTTGACTACTTAATAAAAAACCAGACCATCCTGCCTTATCCGAATAAGGTTGCAATAAACAAGCACCTCTACTTCCCAGTGCACCGTCTCCATAAACTTTTACCCCTTTCACCATTAATCGATCGGTGACATATCCACCTTCTGTAAAATATTTTGAAGTATAAGACGAAGGCTTATCACTTAACATCACATACAAACGCATTTTTAAATCATTGCTTTTTTGTAAGGCATCTACGTTGTCAATATCCTCAGGACTTAATCCACAATCTGTAATGGTCGTTAAACCTGTAGCAAAACAATTTTGTTGAGCGGCCGTTAACCAATCTTTATAATCTGCTCTTGTTGCTGCTGGAACAAACTTTTCTACAACGCCCACCGCATTGTCTACAAGCAAGCCTGTTAACTTTGCATCTTGCATCATAAACTGTCCGCCCTCAATAGTTTGTCCAGGTTTTACACCCGCTAATTGTAAAGCAAAATCATTCGCAATGCTTGCATGACCGTCTACTCTTTCCAATAAAACAGGACGATCAGGAAATAAAATATTTAATTCCGCATTGGTTGGAAATTGTTTGCCTGGAAAACGGTTTTGATCCCAACCACGCCCTTTAATCCATCCTTTCCCTGGATGCTTTATAGCAAAATCCTTAACACGCGAAATGGCCTCTTCCCAACTAGGCACAAACATTAAATCCACTGCATATAAGGATTGTCCATAGCCTAAAAAATGTGCGTGGGCATCTATAAAACCTGGATATACTGTAGCTCCCTTTGCATCTACTACACTATCCGATTTGTATTCTTTCAAAATATCATCATTGTTGCCTATAGCCACTATTTTGCCATCCTGCACAGCCATTGCTTCAGCAGTTGCAAACTCATTATTCACTGTATAAATTTGTGCATGGTGCACAATTAAATCTACTCTTTGATTAATGCAGGAACTGCACAAAACAATAATTACAATCGCGAATAAATTACGCATAGTTTAAATTTAGAAAATAAAAATAGCAAAAAAAGAAGTAGAAAAAATAAATGATGATTATCGAATCGAAAAGGCTTTGATTAGTTCAACAGTTCACAAGGCTTTAAACCTGTATGTTTTTTAAAAGCAGCAGAAAAATGAGAAATGGAAGAATAGCCTAATAAAGCAGAGACATCTGTAACGCTCAATGCTTTTTCATACAACAAATACTTAGCGTGTTCCATTCTTTGTTGTTGGTAAAAATCAAATATGGTGGTGCCAAAAACTTCTTTAAAACCTTTCTTTAAATAACACTCATTCATGGCCACTTTACGGCTTAATTCTTTGATCGTAATTGGGTCTCCTATATGTTGTAACAAAATTTCACGCGCTTGATAAATACTTTCTTTTCCGCGCTCGTCCGCTAAAAATTTACAAGTAAAGCCTTCTTCTTTTTCATCATCTACAATCACATCTAAGCTTTGCAAAAGTATTTCATGGATTTTTGCATTGATAAAAATATTCTCTATAGATCCAGTATAACTCTGATTCAAAACACTGTCAAGCGTATTGCGCTTACGAATACTTAAAGGAAATATTTTTGTAAATGCATTGGGATGTTCAAATGCCAATACCTCGTCTCTTGTTGTGGTCAACTTAACATTATGCAAAAACTGATGTAAAAAAGTAGCCGTAAAATGAAATGAAAATACATCGACAGTTCTTAGTGGCCCTGCACAATCTTTGGTGGGTAATTGATTACAATTTCCGCACTCTTTATTTTCACAAAATCTATTCCCAGAGATACAAAAACGGAGTTCTAAGAAATTATCTCTAGGTTGGTCTGCATTAAAATGATAAATAAACATGCCTGTATCCTCTGTGCTCCAAGTATCCTGTGCATAATAACGCTTAATACTATATTGAGTTGACCCGGGAATATGCTGGTCCTTATGCCATAAAAGGGCCATTCCTGCATATTCCGCAGGCTTATTTACTTGTTTTAATATGTCTAACGCTTGTATCACAGTCACAAAATTAATGTATAAACATCAAAGGAATCCAAATGGTTCAATCTATGCTAAAATTCGCTGTAAGAAAATGACATTTAAATGACAATTAAGGGCTTTTTGATTTAAAAATTTCATACCCTTTTAATCGATTGTTAGAATCGATTTTAAAGCCATTTTTAGCCTCATTTTTGACCTCAAATAATTCACATGAAACTTTCAATTGGGGAAAACTAAACCCTTTAAAATTCACACAACAACTCTTTAATTTTCTTAAATTTGTAAGCGATTGATACGCCCCATAAAACAAAAATTTCACTCTTTATGTCAGAAGATTTACAATCCCCAGATTCGGCCGAAAATAAGAATTACGGGGCCGACAGTATCCAAGTATTAGAAGGATTGGAAGCAGTAAGAAAGAGACCTGCCATGTATATTGGTGATGTGGGTTCAAAAGGGTTACATCATCTTGTTTATGAGGTAGTGGACAACTCTATTGACGAAGCTTTAGCTGGCTATTGCTCACACATTGAAGTAACCATTCACAAAGACAATTCTATTAGCGTTCAAGATAACGGTCGAGGTATCCCAACAGCCATGCACTCTAAGGAAAAAAAATCTGCACTAGAAGTTGTTATGACCGTATTACACGCCGGTGGAAAGTTTGATAAAAATACTTATAAGGTTTCTGGAGGTTTGCACGGTGTGGGTGTGAGTTGTGTGAACGCATTGAGTACTAAATTATTAGTGACTGTTCAAAGAGAAGGTAAAATATTTGAACAAGAGTATTGCATTGGTGTTCCTCAATATGCGGTGCGCGAAACTGGCTTGAGTGATAAGACAGGTACACATGTTCACTTTTGGCCCGATGCTAGTATTTTTCAAGAGACCACCTATAAAAAAGAAATTTTAGAAGGTCGATTAAGGGAATTGTCTTATTTAAACAAGCGTATTCATATAACACTAACTGACCTTAGAGAACTTGGGGAAGAGGGACAACCCTATGTAAATACTTTTTATAGTGAGGGTGGGATCATTGAATTCGTTCAAATGTTAGATAAGAACGCCAACAGAAACCCAATTATTAGTTCCCCTTTATATGTAGAAGGCTTAGATGAAACTTCGAATGTAATGGTGGAAGTGGCCTTGACTTATAACGACGATTTTAAAGAAAACATTTTCTCTTACGTAAACAATATCAATACCATCGAAGGAGGAACACATGTAACTGGTTTTAGAACTGCTTTAACGCGTGTGTTTAAAAGTTATGGTGACAAAGAAGGTTTATTTGATAAAGCAAAAGTAACCGTAGAAGGAGATGACTTTAGAGAGGGCTTGAGTGCCATCATTTCGGTGAAAGTACCCGAACCACAATTTGAAGGACAAACCAAAACCAAGCTAGGTAATAGTGAGGTTAGTGGTGTGGTTCAAACAACGGTAGGACGAGCATTAGAAGCTTACCTAGAAGAAAATCCGAAGGAAGCAAAATATGTTATTTCAAAAATTATTTTAGCTGCCCAAGCACGTGTTGCTGCCAAAAAAGCGCGTGATATGGTACAACGTAAAACCGTTTTATCAGGCGGTGGATTGCCTGGTAAATTGGCGGACTGTTCTGAACGCGATCCTGAAAGATGTGAATTATACCTTGTCGAAGGAGACTCGGCAGGTGGTACCGCCAAGCAAGGACGTGATAGAAGTTACCAAGCCATTTTACCGCTACGTGGTAAAATCTTGAACGTTGAAAAAGCAATGGAGCATAAAATTTATGAAAACGAGGAAATTAGAAATATGTACACAGCATTGGGCGTAACGGTGGGAACACCTGAAGATCCAAAAGCTTTGAACATTGTGAAGCTTCGTTACCATAAGTTAATTATCATGACCGATGCCGACGTGGACGGTTCTCACATTGCCACTTTGATTCTAACCTTCATCTTTAGATATATGAAAGAGTTGGTGCAAAATGGATATGTATACATTGCACAACCCCCATTATATTTAGTGAAGAAAGGTAAGGATCAAGAATATGCCTATAGCGAGGAGCAACGTAAGGACTTAGTGGTGAAATTAGGAGGTGGCAATGATAGCTCGGTTACCATTCAGCGCTATAAGGGTTTGGGTGAGATGAACGCTGACCAGTTATGGGAAACCACTATGGATCCAAGTCGTAGAACCTTGAAACAAGTAACAATTGATAGTGCTGCGGAAGCAGATCGTATCTTTAGTATGCTGATGGGTGACGAAGTGGCACCTCGTAGGGAATTCATTGAAAGCCATGCTAAATATGCTAAAATTGACGTATAAAGCATTTTTTAGCCCTAAAAAGGGATATGTTAACAAAAAATCAATAGGATTGTAAACCGAATCCCCATAAATAACCTATTTTCAACTGAGTTATTTCAAAACTAAAATAATATAAAATGGACACTTCAAAAATGATCAAAGCTTATTGCTTAAAAACTAAAGAAAAAAACGTACCAATGCATGACGCTGTTATTACTAAAACTGCAAAAGGCGGATATATGGCTGGTGGAAACGACGGAAAAGGAAATAAAATGGCTGCTATTATGAGCGAAGCAAATGCTTTAAAAGCAATTGCTGATGGCGTTGCTACGAAAGGATTTTAGTTTTAAACTAGCACTTATTAAAATTTAAGTGCTAGTTTAAAAACCCTATTATGATTTTTTCGAGGCCACCGTTTATGGTTGGCCTCGATTTATTTTATCCTAACAAAAAGAACTATATAAAAGAAGCCACTGATCATTCAGTGGCTTCTTTTATTTTCCAAATATTCCATTATGCATCTTGGTGAGTGTGCGGTAGCAAGCCTCCATTCCTTTTATATCTCTTATCACTAGTTTAAAGGTTTTTCCTACTTGTTTAAAGTTTGCATTATGCATGGATGTATTGGTAAATGTCAATAAGTTTTTAAAGGTCTCGCTTTCAAAATAGGGCGAGTCCGGTCTGTTTACAAAGAAACAGCGCATGGTACCTTCTTTCAAAGTCATTTTTTCAAAACCTAATGCAATGGCAAGTCTTCTACATTGAATTGTAATGAATAAATCATTCACTGGTGCTGGGAATGGACCAAACCGGTCAATTAATTCCAATTTCATTTGTTCTAATGCGGTATCATCCTCGGACTGATCTAATCTTGTATAAAGCGAAAGTCTTTCTCCAATATTTTCTACATAACTATCGGGTATCATGATTTCCAAATCGGTATCGATGGTACAGTCCATTACATAGTCATCTTGCTTACTAATTTCTTCTTTAAATAATTCTTTAAAATCTGAACGCTTTAATTCTCTTACTGCTTCGGCTAATATTTTTTGGTACATTTCAAATCCAATTTCTGCCATAAAACCACTTTGTTCTCCGCCCAATAAATTTCCTGCACCTCTAATATCCAAATCGCGCATAGCAATTTGAAAACCACTACCTAGTTCACTAAACTGTTCCAATGTTTGTAATCGCTTTCTTGAGTCATCTGGTAAAGTGCCCAAAGGTGGAGCTAGTAAATAACAAAACGCTTTTTTATTACTACGCCCAACCCTTCCTCTCAATTGATGTAAATCACTCAATCCAAAATGATGCGCATTGTTTACAATGATTGTATTTACGTTTGGAATATCTACCCCACTTTCTACGATATTGGTACAGACCAATACATCGTATCTTCTTTCAATAAAATCTAATATTTTTTCCTCTAACTGATGGCCCTCTAATTGACCATGTGCAAAACCAATACTTAGATCAGGACATAACTTTTGAATCATTGCACACATTTCAGCCAAACCTTGTACCCTATTATGGATAAAAAATACCTGTCCTCCTCTTTCAGTTTCATAATAAATGGCTTCTCTTACCGCATCCTCATGAAATACATGCACTTCGGTATGTATGGGTTGTCGATTGGCTGGTGGGGTATTGATAATACTCAAATCTCTTGCACCCATCAAACTAAAATGCAAAGTTCTTGGAATAGGCGTTGCTGTAAGTGTTAAACAATCTACTGTGGTTCTTAATGTTTTTAATTTTTCTTTATGCCCCACCCCAAATTTTTGTTCTTCATCAATTATCATTAACCCTAGGTCTTTAAAGACTACTTCTTTCCCAAGTATACCATGAGTTCCAACCAAGATATCTACTTTACCTGCTTTTACTTTTTCGATGGTTACTTTTTTTTCAGCAGCCGATTTAAATCGATTTAGGTAGTCTACCGTAACGGGAAAATCTTTTAAGCGCTCCTTAAATGTTTTATAATGTTGGAATGCTAAAATGGTGGTTGGCACTAAAATAGCAATCTGTTTACCATCAATAGCGGCTTTAAAAGCAGCACGAACAGCTACTTCAGTTTTACCAAATCCCACATCGCCACAAACCAGGCGATCCATTGGGGAGGGTAGTTCCATATCTTTTTTTACATCTGCAATGGCCTTGGCTTGATCAATGGTATCCTCATACATAAAGGATGCTTCTAGTTCATGCATCATGTAATTATCTGGCGCAAATGCAAAACCTGCCTGCGCTTTTCTATTGGCATATAATTTTATTAAATCAAATGCAATCGCTTTTACTTTTGCTTTTGTTTTATCTTTTAATTTTATCCAGGCATCAGATCCCAATTTATTGACTTTAGGGGGTGCCCCTTCCTTACCCGTATATTTTGAAATTTTATGTAAGGAATTAATATTTACATATAAAATATCACTGTCTTTATAAATGATACGCACCGCTTCTTGTAACTGACCATTCACTTCTATTTTTTGCAGGCCACTGTAAACGCCAACCCCATGGTCAATATGTGTCACATAATCACCTGGTTGTAAATCGCGCAAAGTACGAAGGGTAATTGCTTTGCTCTTACTGTAGGCTTGTTTTACTTTATACTTGTGGTAGCGTTGAAATATTTGATGGTCTGTATAACAAATCATTTTGTGATCATGATCAATAAAACCTTCATGAATGCTTTTGACAATGGGTATAAATTGTATATCCGTTTTTAAATCCGTAAAAATCGCGTGTAATCTTTCAAGTTGTTTTGCTTGTTCAGCAAATAAGTACAATGCATAGCCTTGTTTTTCAAATGTTTGTAAATTGCTAATTAAATACTCGAATTTCCGGTTAAAAACAGGTTGAGACTGCGTATTAAATGAGACAATTGCGTCACTCAAATGTGGATGAAACCCCCATTCAATTAGGCGATAGCTTCGCAATTTTATTTCTGTTTCTTCCACTTTTTCAAAATCATCTACATCACTTTGTTTTTTATGAAGCTCGTGTTCACCCGTTTTGTTTAAAGAAGCGTAGTGCGAAATAAAGGTGTTCAATGCTTCATATTGATCCACCCCTTTTTGCTTTGTAATATCCCAGTCTTTTAACCAAACAATGGTATCCTTCGGTAAAAAATCCAATAAAGCTATTTTTTCAGTATCCTCGAATTGTGTCGTAACATTTGGAATAATATTTACTTGCAATAATTTGCGCTCACTTAATTGTGAGGCTGGATCAAAAATTCTGATACTGTCCACCTCTTCCCCGAATAACTCAATTCGATATGGTTTTTCATTGCCAAATGAATAAATATCCAAAATACCCCCTCTTAATGCAAATTGTCCTGGTTCATACACAAAATCGGTGCGTTCAAACCCATATTCCACAAATTGCTGCATTATTTTTTGTATATCCAATTGATCATTCGTCTTAATTTGAATAATATTAAGTTGTAATGTTTTAGCCATCACCACTTTTTCAAATAAAGCTTCAGGATAAGTAACCAAAATTTTTTTTTGCCCTCCGGTTGAAATTTTTGTTAATGCCTCGGTCCTCAACATCACATGGGAAGGGTTCAGGATACTAAAATTATGAGGAGATTTAAAAGAAGAAGGAAAATAAAATAAATCCAATGCTTCGGTAACACTTTCTATAGAGTTAAAAAAATAAGCAGCTTCTTCTGCGTCACTCAATACAACTAAGTGGTTTAAATGTGCTGTTTGTTTATTTGAAAAGATAGATTGTAAAACAAAGGCGGCAGCCGATCCATTTAAATTTTGAAGGAATACTTGAAAAGGTTGCTGTTCAGCATTTGACATAGCAATCCTTTCCACCAAATTATTAAGCAGGGGGGAATTTTCTAACCGTTCAAATAAAGATGCCTCATTCATACCCTAAAGCAAAGATACCTATTTGAATAAACTTTAATTAATTTATTACTGTACCAAAGTGGCTGCACTTACTTTAAAATCAATATTATTTATTTCATTGCTTTTAATTTCTATTAGGGATACCCAATCAACGCCAGAAAAGTAAGGAATAAAAAAGCCATTTTTGTATTTAATCATTACCGTATACTTTCCTGGTTTAACATATTTTTGAAATGCCCCCTTATTATCTGATGCTACTGAATCTACCAATTGACTGGTTATCTTACTTACCATTGGGCCCGTAATAACTCCTTCATCGATTTGATTTATTTTTGTAGGTTCATAGATATACAAGGTTGTCATGAAGGGGCTGCCTTTTGTATCAGGCTTGTCTACCATTGGCATTGCATTGTACTTTTGTTCATACACATGACCTGAAAAATTATACGGAAGATGCAATGAATGTCGGTTGGCACAAGCATTGATGAAGCAGGTTATCACAAAAAGGTATAAATAATAAATTATTTTAGGCATATCTACATTTTGCCTAAAAATACGCAAAAAAATATCGAGATTTCCTTGTAATTTTAAAGGCATTCAATTCATCGTACCATAACAATTTATACACAATGCCAAAATCATTGCAACTCTACTTAGTAAGCATGTTTTGTTTTACGACGCTCTTTGCACAAAATGAAACAAAAAAAAATATCTTAAATAATGCAGCACATTCCTTTGAAAGTGCTTCAAGAGCAAGTTTTCGTACTGCAATTATTAAATCTAAAGAAAAAAATTGGCCCCTTCAATATAAATCAAGGAACAATCAAACAGTAAATTTAGTTGGGATAGACCTTTTTGGTCAACCCATTTATGTAACCACTTATCAAGACCCTGTGCAAGCCATTACCACCAATACCAATCAAATTTGGGCGGGGGGAAGTACTGGCTTTAACCTGAGCGGTTCAAGCGATAGTATTACCAATAGAATTGGGGTATGGGACGAAAGCTCACCAAGAACAACTCATTTTGAATTAAACGGAAAAATTACGGTAAAAGATAATAATACCAAGGTTTCAGATCACCCTACTCATGTTGCAGGGATTATCATGAGTAAAGGAATCAATCCCTTAGCAAAAGGGATGGCTTATGGAATAAAAGGGGCCTATGCATATGATTGGAACAATGACGTTTCCGAAATGGCAGCAGCTGCTGCAAACGGATTGTTAATTTCCAACCATTCTTATGGTACTGTTTCTGGGTGGGACTACAATAACGACTCTTCAAGGTGGGAATACAATGGAAGGTGGAATGAAAAAGAAGATTACAAATTTGGTTTGTACAACGAAACGGCATTTCTTTTCGATTCTATTGCTTACAACGCACCTTTTTACCTAATTGTTAAATCGGCTGGTAACAACCGTTCAAGCACTGGCCCCGCTGTGGGATCCCCCTATTGGCGTAGAGACCAAAGTGGAAAATTATACAATGCTGGCAACCGCCCTGATAGTTTAAGTAGCAACAATAGTTATGACGTATTACCAACAGATGCCAATGCTAAAAATATTCTTACAGTAGGCGCAATTGCGCCAATAAATGCTGGCTATTTAAAATCCACAGATCCTACCATGACCACTTTTAGTTCATGGGGACCTACTGATGACGGAAGAATTAAACCAGATATTGTCACAGATGGTTTGTCTGTCTATTCAGCTGTAAGTGCGAACGATTCAAGTTATGCATATTTAAGTGGAACTTCCATGGCGGCACCAGGTGCTGCTGGCTCATTAATTTTATTGCAAGAGTTGAGTCAAAAATTAAGTCCTAATAAATTTATTAAAGCTGCCACTTTAAAAGGATTGGCAATTCATACAGCAAATGAGGCTGGACCAAATCCAGGTCCCGATTATAAATTTGGTTGGGGCGTTTTAAACGATGCTGAAGCTGCAAATGTGTTAAGTAACGCTTTAACAAGTAACAACAATGCGAGTAGTGTGGACCAAGTATATGAAAATGTTTTACAAAATGGTCAAACATACAATGTAAATGTAATTGCCTCTGGAACTAAGCCTTTAAAAGCTACCTTGGTATGGACCGATGTTAAAGGAACAGCTTCCTCTTTGTTAAATGACACTACTCACCAATTGGTAAATGACTTAGATTTAATCATTAAGAAAGGTACAACCCTTTATTACCCATGGACACTGAATAGAACCATCCCAGATCAAGCTGCAAGTAGAGGGGTGAATAGTATTGACAATGTTGAAAAAGTTGAACTCGATTCCACCCTTGTAGGAAATGCATATACCATTACGCTCAACCATAAAGGTACTTTAGCAAGGGGGCAACAAGCATATTCACTTGTAATTAGTGGGTCAGGAGGAGCTGCTTATTGTGCTTCTTCTGCTTCATCAACTGCAGGTACTAGAATGGATAGTATTAGTATCAATAATATTCAATTTGTCAATACTTCCATCAATCAATATATTGATAATACCCAAAAATTTATAATCGGTGAGCCAGGAGGCAATCTACCCATGTTCATAAAGTTAGGTAGTGCAGATGGGACAAACAATTTACGTTTTGTAAAAGTTTTCTTAGACCTTAACAACAATGGACTATTCGATAGCAATGAAACGGTTTCAACCAGTGCAGCTTTATCCAATGGAGTTTATACCACAACGATAAGTATTCCCAATACACTGACCATAGGTAAACTTATAAAAATGCGAATAGTAGTTATGGAAACTGATAACAGTAGTAACATCAATGCATGTGGAACCTATTCAATTGGAGAGACCCAAGATTACACTTTAAAAATAACCAATGCTTCAAATGATTTACAAGTAAGTGATATCATTAATCCTACAGCCGGCATTTGCAAGAGAAACAGTCAATATGTTACCATAAAATTGTTAAATAATGGTTCAAGTAACCAGTCAAATATCCCATTAAATCTTGTCGTAAAAAAAGGGACCACTACCATTTTAAATAGCAATGAAATTTTTACGGGTCGCTTAAATGGCTTTGAAAATATGACATATACTTTTCAAAAACCAATCTCCATCGAAGCCAATACCACCTATACGATTACAGCAACTGTTTCTATAACAACCGACCAACAGCCTAATAACAACGCAATCACCTCCACCATAGTGAGCGCAGCAGATATAACTGCTCCTCAAGGAAGTGCAGTTATCTGCAATGGAATTTTACGTTTAAATGTTGGCAACCCAATTTCAGGTACTAATTATTATTGGTATGATACCAGCGCACTATACAATCCAATTGCGATTGGATCAAACATTAGCACATCCTCCTCAAAAAGTAAATTGTATGTAGCACAAGGCTATCAATCTGTTCTACCACCCTACACCAATACAAGTTTAACGGGTGGAGGAAGTTATAATAGTTTTAGTGGTAATTTCATGAAATTAAATACAACACAAGCCTTAACATTAGAGACAACAAAATTATATTCTGGGTATCCTGGGAAGGTTGATTTTATTTTGGGCATTCTTGGCACAATCAATGCTGACAATAGTTTTACATACACTCCTATTCAAACTGTCTCCTTGAATATACCAGCAAGTAGTCCTACCCCGGCTATTGGAGCCTCTCCCTATGTAGCAGGTGACACCGGTCGAATTTATGCATTGAATCTTTCAATTCCGCAAGCAGGAGATTATATTATTATTTCAAAATGTGATAGTGCAACCCTTTTTAGAAACAATGCTGCCACCGATCCAACTTATCCATTAGGCCCTAATAAATTGATAAGTTTTACAGGAAACAGTGTGGGCGCTGCTTCTGGAAACTTTCAGAATTATTTTTACTTTTTTTACAATACACAAGTTAAATCAAATGATTGTATGAGTGCGCCTACCCTAGTGAATATCACGACAAATAATAAACCCACAATTACACAAAGTGGGGATAGTCTTGTGAGTTCTGTAGGAAGTGCCTATCAATGGTATATGAATGACTCTCTTATTTCAGGCGCTACAAAACAATCATATAAGCCTACAAGAAATGCGTTGTATAAAGTAGCAACCATAACCATTGCTGGGGATTGTCAAAGTGTTTCCGATAATAAACTTATGCTAGTAACTGATATTGCAGAAGCGAGTGCTAAAGAAATAAATTTAAAAATCACATCCTCCGATTATGTTGAGAATATTATTAGAGGTAATTCTTTTTATATTCAATTTAGTAATATACAGACCCAAAAAATTTCATTGGAAATGATCAATGAAATGGGTAATAAAGTTTTTCAAAAACAAAATCTAAGCAACCAACAAACCCCACAACAAATTACGATTGACAATTTTGCTTCTGGTATTTATTTTGTAAAAATATATGCCAATAATAAGGTTTATGTACAACGTGTATTTTTAACGAACAACTAAATTTCAGTCGTATGGCATTAGATTGGGTTGAAGGTGTAATTACTAAAATTGAAAATGAAACACCGAATACAAAAAGATTTTACTTTGAAATACCAAGTCTTGAAAATTTTGATTTTATACCTGGACAATTTGTAACACTTGACCTTCCCATTCATGAACAAAAAAACAAACGATGGAGAAGTTATTCAATTGCCTCTGCCCCAAATGGTAGCAACACATTTGAGTTAATCATTGTGTTGTTTGAAGGTGGCTTAGGGACAACCTATTTATTCAACGAGGTAAGTGTTGGCTCCAAAATAACCCTAAGAGGACCACAGGGTGTTTTTACTTTACCCAAGCATTTTGACAATGATATTTATTTTGTTTGTACAGGTACAGGTATAGCGCCATTCAGATCAATGATTACCTATATTCATGAAAATAAAATTGCACACAATAATATTCATTTGATTTTTGGATGTCGCAAATTTGAAGATGGCTTGTACATAGATGAATTAAAAGCATTAGCAACAAAAGAACCAGGCTTCTACTTCCACCCTTGTTACTCAAGAGAAACTGATGTTCCAGCTGGATCATATATTGGTTACGTGCACCCGGTTTACCAAGAATTATTAAAAAATAATAAGGAAACAGCACATGTTTGGTTGTGTGGATGGAAAGCTATGATAGATGACGCGCGTAAAAATATGGCCGAATTAGGCTTGGATAAAAAACAAATTCACTTCGAATCTTTCGGTTAATTTAAATTAACTGTACTATTTAATACCAAAAAGGGTGCTTGTTTTAACAAGCACCCTTTTTATTTGATATTATTATATTGTTAGTTAATCGCTTCTAAAACCATGGCCTTTACTTGACTCATTGGGACACGCTCTTGTGTCATTGCATCACGATGACGAACGGTTACAGTGCCATCCTCTTTGGTTTGATGATCAATGGTCACACAAAATGGAGTTCCAATAGCATCCTGACGACGGTATCTTTTTCCAATTGCATCTTTTTCTTCATAAAAGCAATGGAACGATTTTTTACATTCATCCATTAATTCTTTAGCTAACTCAGGCAACCCATCTTTTTTAGTTAAAGGAAGAATAGCTAGTTTGTTGGGCGCAATTTTTGCAGGCAAGTGCAATACTACTCTAGTATCGGTAGTGCCATCTTCCTTATTAATGGTTTCTTCCTCGTATGAATTTGACAAAATCAATAAAAACATTCTATCCAATCCAATTGAAGTTTCTATTACATATGGAATATAATGCTGATTAATTTCTGTATCAAAGTATTGCATTTTTTTCTTGCTAAACGCTTGATGGCGACTTAAATCAAAATCAGTTCGAGAATGTATTCCTTCAACTTCTTTAAACCCAAAAGGGAATTCATATTCGATATCTAAAGCAGCGTCTGCATAGTGCGCTAATTTCACATGGTCATGAAAACGATATTTATCCGCAGCAATACCTAGGCTTAAATGCCATTTCATACGCTCGTTTTTCCAATGCTCATACCACTCTTTTTGGGTGCCTGGCTTAATGAAAAATTGCATTTCCATTTGTTCAAACTCACGCATTCTAAATATAAACTGACGAGCAACAATTTCGTTTCGGAAAGCTTTACCAGTTTGCGCAATACCAAAAGGAATTTTCATCCTTGCTGTTTTTTGTACATTCAAAAAATTTACAAAAATACCTTGTGCTGTTTCAGGCCTTAAATAAATGGTACTAGCCTCATCAGTTACGGAACCTAACTCGGTAGAAAACATTAAATTAAATTGACGAATTTCAGTCCAATTCCCAGTTCCACTCACACTACATTTAATTTTATGATCGTCAATTAATTTTTTCAAACCAACATAATCATCATTGGCCAACAATGCATCCATATCCGTAATTAATTGATCAGCTGCAGCTTTTAGTGCGACTCCCTCATCACCCGCTTTCGCAGCTTCTTCAATTAATTTTTCAGCGTGGGCTTCAATCAAATGATCAACACGATACCTTTTTTTACTATCCTTGTTATCGATTAAAGGATCGCTAAAACTATCAACATGTCCACTGGCTTTCCATGTAGTGGGATGCATAAAAATGGCTGTATCGATACCCACTATGTTTTCATTCATTTGGGTCATGGCATTCCACCAATAATCACGAATGTTTTTCTTTAATTGCGCGCCATAGGGACCATAATCATATACGGCACTTAATCCATCATATATTTCACTACTTGGGAATACAAAACCATATTCCTTTGCATGCGAAATGATGGCTTGTAATGTATTGTCTGTTGGGGTCTTACTCATAGTTTGCAAAGATACGTAGGAAACAATTTATGTACGGATTATCGGTGTAATTTTTCGTTAGTTTGGTGACGATTAGCGTCCCTTGTGGTTTTCTTTTGGATGTTTTTTTCCAATGCAGTCGTTAAATCAACCCCTGTTTGATTGGCTAAACAAATAAGCACAAATAAAACATCAGCCATTTCATCGGCTAACAATAATTCATCTTCTTTATTTTTAAATGATTGTTCACCGAATTTTCTAACCATGATTCTGGAAAGCTCACCTACTTCTTCCATCAATATCCCCAAATTGGTGAGCTCACTAAAATATTTAACACCAATGGTTTTAATCCATTGATCAACCTGATTTTGTGCTTCTTGAATGGTAATATTATTTGACATTTATTCTTTATTTTTTGAATCAACAATTATGGTAACCGGACCATCATTAATAAGTGCTACTTTCATATCCGCTCCAAATTTTCCTGTTTGAATGGGCATACCCATGTCTGAAGATAATTGCTTTATCATGAATTCATACAAGGGTATTGAAATTTCTGGTTTGGCCGCTGCAATATAGGAAGGCCTGTTTCCCTTTTTTGTAGAGGCATGTAAGGTAAACTGACTTACCAATAAAATAGAACCTCCAATTTCAAGTATACTCTTATTCATGACTCCATTATCGTCTTCAAATAAACGCATATTTACAATTTTATTTGAAAGCCATTCAATGTCGGTTGGACTATCCTCATTTACAATACCCACCAACACCATTAACCCTTTTTGGATTTGACCTATCACCATGCCATCTACGGTAACACTAGCTTGTTGAACTCTTTGAATAACCACTTTCATATTATCGGTTTTACAGTATGAAGATAAACAAAACTATTTTCACTAATTTAGCTGTAATTTTAACCCCTTGAGTAGTATAAAAAAATTAGCAGGACAAACTATTTGGTATGGGCTTAGCTCGATAGCAGCTAGGTTTATTGGCTATTTATTGACCCCCTATTTAACGTTAACCTTAACTGAAACTGCTTACGGTGAAAATTCAATTGTATATGCATTTATTCCGTTTCTAAATGTCATTGTTACACACGGAATGGAAACCGCTTATTTTAGATTTGGCAGCAAAGAAAATGAACAAAAAATTTATCATACCAGTAGCTTTTCAATGATTTTAGTAAGCTCGATCGTAATAGCTACAATGATATTTTTTGGTGATAATATCACAAACCTTTTACAAATAAATTTGCACCCACAATACATTACTTTAATGGCATGGGTGGTTGGGTTAGATGCATTAACTACTATTCCTTTTTCAAGATTAAGGTTGGAAGAAAAACCAAAGCGTTACGCCTTTATAAAAGTAGGCGGAATTATAATTAATATATTAGCGACCTATGCATTAATAAGTATTTTACCAGCTTATGCGAAAGCGCATAGTGGAAGTTTTATTGCAAATTGGTATGTTGAAGGTTATGAAGTTGGTTATATACTCATTGCAAATATTATTCAAAATGTATTTGTGATGCTATTACTCCAAAAAGAAATAAGATCCTTACGATTTTCTATTGATTTCAAGCTATGGAGAGACATGATGATTTATGCTTTGCCCCTAATTTTAGTGGGTTTTGGAGGAATGATCAATGAAACTTTAGATAGAATCATGCTTGGCTGGTGGGCACCAGGCGGAAGCCCTGACGCAAATAAAGCATTAGTGGGCATTTATAGTGCATGTTATAAATTAGCCATTTTAATTACCATCTCTATTCAAGCATTTAGAATGGGGGCCGAACCATTTTTCTTTAAGCAAGCTCAATCAGACAACGCACAAAAAACATATGCACGTGTAATGAAATTTTTTGTAATCACATTATGTATTATGTTTTTAGGAGTTGTTTTATATTTAGATATTTGGAAAGAATTTATTCGTAAACCTTCCATGTATGTAGGCCTGAAAGTGGTTCCCATTTTATTAATCGCAAACATGTTTTTAGGTGTTTACTATAATTTAAGTATTTGGTATAAATTAAGTAATAAAACAATGGCTGGCGCTTGGATAACATTGTTAGGTGCAGCAATTACTATCATCATCAATTATTTTTTTATTCCTTATTTTGGATACATGGCAAGTGCCTGGGCAACCTTTTTCTGTTACGGAACAATGATGGTGGTGAGTTACAAATGGGGCCAAAAAGTGTATCGAATTCCTTATGCTACTAAAAAACTGATTGCTTATTTTGTAATTGCGCTTATTATTTATGGATTCCATTTTTTATTACTGTTAGTCTCAAATAATAAAGCATTTAATTACTTATTTGCAAGTATTTTGCTTGTGGGTTTTATCCTATTTGTTTCAAGAATAGAAAAGAAAGAATTAAAATCAATATTTAACAAATCAATATAATGGCAGAAGATTTAAGTATTATCAAAGGAAGTAAAACAGATCAATACACATCATTAATTCCACAAATTGAAGGCCTACTTCAAGGAGAAAATAATTTAATCGCCAATTTGGCAAATATTAGCGCTGCCTTAAAAGAACAGTTTAACTGGTGGTGGGTTGGTTTTTATTGGATAATTGAAGATGAGTTGGTTTTGGGTCCATTTCAAGGTCCTGTAGCTTGTACAAGAATAAAAAAAGGACGAGGCGTTTGTGGAAGTGCGTGGGAAAAGCAGGAAACTTTAATTGTAAAAGACGTTGAACAATTCCCTGGTCATATTGCTTGTAGTAGTGCTTCAAAATCGGAAATTGTAGTACCCGTATTTAAAAACAATCAAATTGTTGGAGTACTAGATGTGGACAGTGAGCACTTAGCTCATTTTGATGAAATTGATCAACAATATCTAGAAAAAATTATTGCGCTGATCCCTAATCTATAAGGATTGGAGCCTATTCAAACCAACTAGGGTTAAAAAGTAGTCAAAAAATTAAAAAAATCAATTAAGTTTGCAACCCCTAAGCGGATGTGGCGAAATTGGCAGACGCACTAGACTTAGGATCTAGCGCCGCGAGGCGTGTGGGTTCGACCCCCTCCATCCGCACCAAAAAAAGAAAAAGACCTATGATAGGTCTTTTTTTATACACGCCTAAATACGTAAACATTAAGCCATTTTCATTTTAAAAACCTACCTTTACGCCCCTCCAAACCTAAAATAACGTATTAAATAGCTATCTTATGGCAACCCTATTGAGAAAAAACATTGCACCGTTAACCGATACATTAACTGTAACCATTGTACAAGAAGATTACCAAAAAAGTGTTGAAGCGAGTTTGCAAAAATTTACCAAATCGGCGAACATCCCTGGGTTCAGAAAAGGAATGGTGCCAGCTGGTTTGATAAGAAAAATGCATGGTCAATCCGTTTTTCAAGAAACAATCATTAAAACTGCCGAACAGGAGTTGAATCAATATATAGCAAAAGAAAATTTAGCAATATTTGCACAACCTCTTCCATTAACTGCCGACTTCCCAACAATGGATATAAATCATCCAGGCAGTTATGAATTTTCATTCGAAGTTGGATTGAAACCATCCTTTGATTTACATCTTGAAAATATTGAAGCTACTCGTTACTCAATTGATGTCACTGATGACATGATAAATGCCGAAATTGAAAGACTACAAATTCGGAATGGCAATATGACCGAACCTGAGGTTATTCAAACAGCAGAAAATGTGTTGAATGTACGTTTTATCGAATTAGACCAAGATGGAAATGAACTTGAAGGTGGAATGTCCAAAGACAATTCACTCTTACTTAAATATTTTGCTGAAGGGACAAGATCATCTTTTTTGGGCAAAAAAATAAATGAGGATGTTACCATTCAATTAAACAAAGCATTTGAAGAAAAAGAATTGGATATTATTTTAGCAGATTTGGGGTTAACCAAAGAGCAGGCTGCTACTAATTTTAAAATAGTGATCACTAAAATTGGTGTCGTTGAAAAAGCCCCATTGGAGGAAACACTTTTTAAAGTTACTTACCCTAATCAAACAATTTCTACCGCTGAAGAATTTACACAAGTTGTAAAAAAAGACATAATTGGCTATTATGAAATTCAATCTCGGAATCAATTACATGATCAAATTTACCATGCCTTAATTGAAAACACGAAAATGGAATTTCCAACCGATTTTTTAAAAAGGTGGTTACAAGTAGGTAGTGAAAAACAAAGAACGCCCGAGGAAGCATCAAAAGAATACCCCATTTTTCAAGATCAATTAAAATGGAATTTAATTAGTGCCCGCTTAATGACCGAATATAAAATTGAAGTCATTGCTGAAGACCTAAAAGATTTTGCCAAACAACAATTAATGAACTACATGGGGGGACAATTAGGTGCTTTGGGAGACAATGATCAATGGTTGGAAGATTATGCACTAAGAATGATGCAAGACAGAAAATTTGTAGAAGATAGTTACTTGCGCATTAGCACCGAAAAATTAATGTTGGCCATTGAAGGGGTCATAAAAGTAGTGGATGAAAAAATTTCGGCAGAAAAATTTGCTGAAAAAATACCTGCACACCCTCATTCTTAGTAGGTTAGATTTGAAAAGTTAGGGCTTGTTATTTTTTATAGCAAGTTTGGCACCCTTTTTGCTTTAGCTTAAGAGAATTGGTTTTAACTTTACTTTACTAGAAAAAATATATATGAACTTAGGAAAAGAATTTGAAAAATACGCTGTACAACACCGAGGTATTAACAGCAACACCTTATACCAATACCAAAATAGTATTACCAACTTAACGCCTTATATTATTGAAGAAAGACCCATGAATGTTGCCAGTATGGACGTTTTTAGCCGTTTAATGATGGATCGTATTATTTTTTTGGGGGAAGGAATTAATGATTATGTAGCCAATATTGTAACTGCTCAATTGTTATTCTTAGAGAGTACCGATCGTACTAAAGACATTCAAATGTATATCAACAGCCCAGGCGGAAGTGTATACGCCGGACTTGGCATTTATGATACAATGCAATTTATAGGACCTGATGTGGCAACTATTTGTACGGGCATGGCTGCCAGTATGGGTGCCATTTTATTGTGTGCAGGTGTTGAGGGTAAAAGGACTGCTTTAAAACACAGCCGTATTATGTTACACCAACCAAGTGGTGCAATAGGTGGGCAGGCCTCAGATATAGAGATTACTGCTAGAGAAATCAAGAAAATTAAGCAAGAACTTTACGAGGTAATAGCCATTCATACCCACAAGGAAATGGATATCGTTACAAAGGATTGTGACAGAGATTTTTGGATGACTGCAACAGAAGCCAAAGAATATGGTTTAGTGGATGAAGTTTTATTAACCAATCCTAGAAAACAAAAAAAGTAATGTTCATAAAAATATTGTCAAACTAGCTTGAAAAAAAACCATTTACTAATTATTTTAAATTAACTATATGCTACGCAAGAATCAATTTTTAAGGGAAGAAGATGATGATGAACCAAAAACAGACAAAAAAGAAGAGAGCGGGCCAAGCTTTTTAAATAAAAAAATGGAGCAAATCTTTTTTGAAAAAAGATCAATTTACTTATGGGGACAGGTAGATGACAAATCGGCGAAAGATATTGTAACTAAATTATTGTTATTGGATGCTGACAAACCTGGGGAAGCTATTCATTTTTACATCAATAGCCCAGGAGGTGTTGTAACGAGTGGCATGGTAATGTTTGACACCATGAACCTAATCAAAAGTCCGGTTCATACAATTTGTATGGGACTGGCTGCTAGTATGGGTTCCATCTTATTGAGTATGGGGGAAAAAGGAAAGCGTACCATTTTTCCACATGGTGAAGTCATGATACACCAACCAAGCCTTGGAGGTTATTTTCAAGCAACAAGTGCTGACATAGAAATTCAGGCTGAACAAATTAGAAAGACAAAAGAATTAGGCGCCAACCTACTTGCAAAAAATTGCGGTAAAACAATTGAGCAAATCATGCTAGATTTTGATAGAGACTATTGGATGAATGCCCAAGAAGCTGTTGCATATGGAATCGTTGATAAAATAGCAACTAGTTTATAAATTGGAGGCTTTCTTTCTTACCATTAAAATAAATCTAAGATGAAATTGAGCAAAACAGATACAATTATTCATTGTTCCTTTTGTGGACGCAGTAGGAATGAAGTTAAAATTCTTATTGCTGGTCAGCAAGGACATATCTGTGAAAACTGTACTGAGCATGCCCACGAAATCATTGAAAAAGAATTTCATCAAAAAAAAGCAGACGGAAAAGCTGGAACCTTAACTGTACAAAAGCCCACTGCCATAAAAGCATTTTTGGACCAATACATTATTGGGCAAGATGAAGCAAAAAAAATTTTATGTGTGGCAGTTTATAATCATTTCAAACGCATCAATCTTCCCACAACCACAAAAAATGAAGTTGAGATTGAAAAAAGCAATGTGATTATGATTGGTGAGACAGGTACAGGTAAAACACTATTGGCTAAAACCATTGCAAAGCTTTTAAATGTCCCCTTTGCCATCGTAGACGCTACCGTATTTACGGAAGCAGGCTATGTAGGAGAAGACGTTGAAAGTATGTTAACTCGTTTGTTACAAAATTGTGACTATGATGTTGAAGCTGCCCAAAGAGGAATTGTGTACATTGATGAGATTGATAAAATTGCCCGTAAAAGCGATAATGCATCAATCACAAGAGATGTAAGTGGAGAAGGCGTACAGCAGGGCCTACTCAAAATGTTGGAAGGCACCGAGGTACTTGTTCCCCCTCAAGGAGGCAGAAAACATCCCGACCAAAAAATGATCAAAGTAGATACAAAAAATATTCTATTCATTTGTGGGGGGGCTTTTGGTGGTATTGATAAAATTATTGCGCGTCGTATAAATACCAATGCGATTGGCTTTAGTGTGAACAAAGAAGCACAAGAAGAACAACGTAAAAACTTACTCCGTTTTGTGAATGCGCAGGATATAAAAACATTTGGACTGATACCAGAAATGCTTGGTCGATTGCCCATTGTTACACATTTAGAACCATTGGATGCGCAAACCCTTAGAAGCATTTTAACAGAACCAAAAAATGCACTCATAAAACAATATACTCATTTGTTTGAAATTGAAAATATTTCGTTAAAGATAGCTCCTGAGGTTTATGATTTTATCACAACCAAAGCAATGGAATATAAATTAGGCGCAAGAGGCTTACGTAGTATTTGTGAAAGTTTGTTTACAGAAGCCATGTATGAATTGCCTGGAACGAATACGAAAATATTTGAAGTTACCATGGAGTACGCGCAACAAATGTTTGAGAAAAGTAAATTAAGTACTTTAAAAGTTGCCTAACCCAATAACCATAAAAAAATAATATCATGCAAGAATTAATTGACCGCTTAGTAAAAGAAGCAGGCGTTACGCCTGAACAAGCAAAACAATCTATTGAAACGATTGCCGCTTTTGTAAAAGAAAAATTTCCAATGCTTGGAGGTGCTGTAAATCAAATTTTTAAAGCCGGAAAATAGGCCGATCTAGAAAGTATTCTTTTTTCCAATCTAATACTTACTACAAAAGCACATCAATAATAAAAAAAGCCCTTCTTGAAGAAGGGCTAAGCTTTTGTAGAAAGTATTCTTTTTTCTAATCTAATACTTACTACAAAAGCACATCAATAATAAAAAAAAGCCCTTCTTGAAGAAGGGCTTTAAGCAAGCAATCATAAACTAGGAATAATTCCTATATCAATACTAATAAATATTTTAGAATTAAACAATTTTTTCTTGTTTATTAATGACTCATTTTTGTGCACCCAAAAGACATTTGATGGACTAATGATTCTGATTACGCTCATTATCAATGTATTATTATTCGGAGCATTGAATTTTTTGTTTCAACAATGCGGTTTCTGATTCAGTTAAATCACCTAGTTCGATGAGTATTCCCCATCCTATCTTGCCCCTATTTTCTTTTTTAAATTGTAAGATGCGTCCTATTTGCTGATTGGAAAAAATTCCCAATTTTTTCCAATCAGCAAATCCCATTGAATTTGCATTCCTTATTGTGCTTTTGTATTCATTTACATACAAATGATTTTTAATTGACTGAAAAAGTGAATCATTCAATCCATATACCTTATTTAACTGAAATGCATTTGAAAAACCACCTATATAATTTCTATAGGCAATAATTCGATGAATAATTACTTGGGGAAGATTCGTTTTACTAGCCCATTCTTTTTCATTAGCCGTATTGATATCAATGCGCCATGACCATTTCGTAAAACCAAATTGACCATCTTTGTTAAACCTTGAAAACTTAGCCTTCCCTTGATCGCTTGGTTTAATTTTGATAAAAGGGTACAATTGACTAAACAAGCTGGGTGATAACCCGTATAATTTTGCAAAGTCTTCTGGCGATTTAAAATAGCCTCCTTTTTGACGATAGTGTAACAATGTATTCACTTGATGTGCTGGTATACCTAATACAATGGCTTGCATACTATCTATTTGATTGGGATCAAAGTTCACCAAATGGGTAAGCCTTTCAGGTGCATTTTTAGTATTTTCTTTTGGATGATGTGTTGTAAAAAACCAACTAAGGCATATTGAGCCTAATAAAATTATTCCAAGAACAATGATGCCTTTAAGTTCCTTTTTGGTAAAATAAAAATAAGCCTTCCAATTTGTTGAAATCATGATGATGATAATGACCGCAAAATAAACAAATAAAAAAGCGTATTTACCGTATTAAAATAAGCTAAACGGTTATAACGAGTCCATCATAAGCCATCTTAATAAAGGAAGGCAATAAAGGTTCTTGTTGGGCGTGTAATCCAATTTGATGACTAAAATGGGTAAAATACACTTGCGGAATATTTAATTCTGTCGCCAAGGCAATGGATTCTTTCAAGGTGAAATGTGTTGGATGAGGTTGTGGTCTTAATGCACTTAATATGAGTACCTTGGAGCCTTTTATTTTTTCTTTTTCTTGTTCACTTATATAATTCACGTCTGTGATATAAGAAAAGTCCCCAATTCTGTATCCTAAAACCGGTAATTCTCGGTGCATTACTTGGATAGGAATAAACGTTAGCTCCCCTACTAGAAAGGGAGCCTGGGAAATGGTATGCAACATCATTTCGGGTAAACCTTCGTCCTTATTGCTTTCGAAAGCATAATAAAAATCCCGTTTAATGGCTACTTGTGTAATATCATTGGCATAAATATGCATACACTTATTTGAATGGAAATTAAAAGGCCTGATATCATCTAACCCTGCATAATGGTCTCGGTGAGGATGGGTAAATACGACTGCATCAAGTTGTGTGGTATGCGTTCTTAACATTTGATACCTAAAATCAGGCGTTGTGTCAATGACTACGGCTGTTTGTTCAGATTGAATTTTGATACTGGTGCGCAGGCGATTGTCTCTTGGGTCAGTTGATGTACACACTTCACAATTGCACCCAATTAAGGGAACGCCTGTACTAGTACCTGAACCTAAAATAGTTATCGTTAGCAATCTAATTTTTTTTAAAAAACGTATTTATCTTATTATAAAGATGGGAATGAATTAGGCAACGGTCAAAGAAATTTTAATCACTTCTTCGTATAATTTTTGAGACTCGAGGGTTAATTTATCAAATTGAATTGATAACTGAGGAATGAGTTCCAAAAGTGTATTAATTCTAGCTTCTACATTTAAAAATTTATTCAATACCACAATGCGCTTAGATTCCAATAAACACCATCCACTTTGAAAATTACCTCTTTCATACCTTACCACAAAGGATGACTCTGCTAAAATGTCTTCTAATTTACGTAAGGTCGTTTGTGTCAATTTCATATACTAGACATTGATTTATAGGGTAGTTGTGGACATACAAATGTAGTTTTTTTTAGAAACTAAGGTGATAATTACCATGGAGTAGTTATTCACATTTCGTACCTTTATCAACACGTAGTTTATATGACTTTTACACATCGAAAAATTATTAATGACCCAGTTCATGGTTTTATTACCATTAATGATCAATTGATTTTTGAAATTATTAGTCACCCCTATTATCAACGCCTTCGTCGGATTCAACAAATGGCATTGGCCCAATTGGTCTACCCAGGCGCAGTGCATACCCGCTTGCATCATTCATTAGGCGCCTACCATCTGATGTGTATGGCAATTAGTGAATTAAAAGACAAAGGAATTGAAATAACAGAGGAAGAATCTATTGCCGCTAGAGCCGCTATTTTATTACACGATATTGGTCATGGCCCTTATTCCCATGCACTTGAAAAAGTGTTGTTAAAAGGAATTAGCCATGAGGATATTTCATTGGCCATTATGCAAAATTTAAATGAATCAACCAATCCGTTTCTACATGGTCATCTTTCTTTAGCAATTAAAATATTTACCAACCAATACCACAAAAAATTTTTACATCAATTAATCAGTGGACAATTAGATGTAGATAGGTTAGATTATTTATCAAGAGACAGTTTCTTTACAGGGGTAAGTGAAGGGGTGGTAGGCTATGAGCGGATCCTTAAAATGTTAACAGTTCGTGACAATGAATTGGTTGTGGAAGAGAAGGGCATTAATAGCGTTGAAAAATTTTTACTTTCCAGGAGATTAATGTACTGGCAAGTGTATCGACATAAAACGGTTGTAGCGAGTGAGAATATGTTAATCAAAATAATCGAGCGAGCTCAATTTTTGTTTAGTCAACAAAATGAAACAGTCAAGACGGGCAACTTACTTGATTATTTTTTGCGCAAGCCTACCATTCAATTAGCTGATATTGATTTAACAACTTATTGCAACTTAGATGATACTGACATTTTATACGCTATTAAACAATGGCAGTACAATGATGATCCAATTTTAGCTATATTGAGCAAAGGGTTATTGAATAGAAAATGTTTCAAATGCCATATACAATCTACCCCTATTGATAATTCGGCCTGGGAAGATGCACACATGAAAACAAAATCCTTATACCCATACCCAGACGAAGACCTTTCCTTTTTGTGTTTTAAAGGAACCCTTTCCAATACCCTTTACAAAAATGACAATGAAACAATTAAGATTTTGCTAAAATCGGGGGAAATAGCCAATATTTCAGCCATCCAAAATGCAATAATTGTTGAAAGTCTTTCTACCCCCGTAAAAAAATTTTACATTTGTTCACTTAACCAATAACCTCCTACAAAAAATAAAGAATGCTAACATTTAGTGCACAACAGATTGCCATCATGATTCAAGGTAAAGTGATCGGAGATCCAACTGTCTGTGTTTCTCAATTTGGAAAAATAGAAGAAGCCATCCCAGGTGAAATTACCTTTTTGGCCAATCCTAAATATGAAACTTATTTATACACTACGAAAGCAAGTATCATCATTGTAAATGAGACACTCAGCTTAAAGCAATCAATTGATGCAACTTTAATTTGTGTCGAGGATGCTTATGCGGCATTTGCTACTTTGCTAACAAAATACCAAGAAATAAAAACACAAAATTTAACAGGCATTCAATCCCCTTCCTATATTGGCTCAGGTGTTACCTTAGGCGAAAATCATTTTATAGCTGCTTTCGCCTATATTGGTGATGGTGTAACCATCGGCAACAATGTGAAAATTTTCCCAAATGTTGTGTTGGGTGAAAATGTGAAAGTTGGGGACAATGTCGTTTTACATCCAGGTGTTGTTATTTACCCAGATTGCCAATTAGGCAATCATATTACCATTCATGCTGGTTCCGTCATTGGAAGTGATGGCTTTGGTTTTGCCCCAATTGGCAATGGAGGCTTTCAAAAAGTTCCCCAATTAGGCAATGTAATTATTGAAGATCATGTAGAGATTGGATCAAACACCACCATTGATCGCGCCACGATTGGATCTACGATTATTAGACAGGGCGTAAAATTAGACAACCTTATCCAAATTGCCCACAATGTAGAGGTTGGAGAAAATACGGTGATTGCTGCACAAGTTGGATTAAGTGGTAGTACTAAAGTGGGAAAGGGTGTCATGTTTGGGGGTCAATCAGGTACTGCAGGACATTTGAGTATTGCCAATGGAGTTAAAATAGCAGCTAGAAGTGGTATTACCAAAACCATTGGTGTAGAAAATGCGACAGTTACTGGTTTCCCTGCAGCTGAGCACAAGACTGCTTTAAGAGCTCAGATTCACCTTAAAAACTTACCTGATTTGGAAAAAAGGGTTAAAGAATTAGAAATATTAGTCGACCAACTTGCTAAAAAAGGGTAATTTAGGTCTAATTTTGTAAAAAATTATCGCTTTGAAACAAGAGCGGCGCAAACTATAGCAGCTTATGGATCAACATTTTAATCCAGATAAACAACACACACTTGCCAATGGTATACACATTAATGGCACTGGTTTACATACTGGCGTATTGGTAGACATGAAATTAATTCCCGCTAATCCTGGCTATGGAATTCAATTTGTAAGGGTTGATTTACCCAATCATCCAATCATTAAAGCCGATTGTGATTTAGTAACTGATACAAGTAGAGGGACTACCTTGCAAGTCGGCGATGCAAAAATTAGTACAGTCGAGCATATTCTGGCCGCTTTAGTGGGCAGTGGCGTGGACAATGTTTTAATTGAAATTAACGGCCCAGAAATTCCGATCATGGATGGCAGTTCGGCTCCATTTATTGAATTGATTGAAGCGACTGGCGTTTTAGAACAAGAAGCTGCCAAAGCATGGTATAGTATTGATGAAAATATTTTTCATTATGACGAAGCTAAGCGGGTTGAAATGGTTGCCCTTCCGGCATTAGATTATCAAATAACAACTTTAATTGATTTTAACAGCCCCGTATTAGGCACACAGCACGCAGCACTAACTAGTATCAAAGATTTTAAAGCTGAAATTTCACCTTGTCGAACTTTTTGTTTTTTACATGAATTAGAAGCCTTACTCAAACACGATCTAATCAAGGGAGGGGATATTAACAACGCTATTGTAGTTGTTGACAAACCTGTTACAGATGAGGAGATGGAGCGACTTGCGAAGGTATTTAAACGTGAAAAAATAGAAGTCAAAAGTGAAGGTTATTTAAATAACTTAGAATTGAGATTTCCCAATGAACCTGCTAGGCATAAGTTATTAGATGTCATTGGAGACCTTGCCTTAATTGGATATCCCATCAAAGCACGTATTATTGCCAACAGACCAGGGCATAGTAGCAATGTTGAGTTCGCAAAAAAAATTAAACAATACATCAAAAAAAACAAACACGTTAAAGATGTTCCTGTTTATTCACCTTCTTTAACACCCGTTTTCAATTTAGAACAAATTGAAACGATCCTACCACATCGATATCCATTTCTATTTATTGATAAAGTGATCGAACTAACAGATAAAGTAATTGTGGGGGTCAAAAATGTAACTTTTAATGAATGGTTTTTCCCTGGTCATTTTCCTGGCAATCCCGTTATGCCAGGCGTATTACAAATTGAAGCCTTAGCGCAAACCGGTGGAATTCTTTGTATCAATGCCATGCCTGAGGGCAATTATGACACTTATTTTTTAAAAATTGACAACTGCAAATTTAAGCAAATGGTAAAACCTGGTGATACCATGCTATTAAAAATGGAATTAACTGCTCCCATTCGCAGGGGTATTTGCGAAATGCGCGGAACAGTGTATGTTGGTGGTAAAGTTGCCACAGAAGCAGATTTGGTTGCACAGGTTGTAAAAAGAGCAGAGTAAACATTAAAAAAAAAGTATGACGCACCCTTTTACTTATATCGATCCCAACGCAAAAATTGCCCCTAATGTAAAAATAGATCCCTTTACTGTAATTCACAGTGAAGTCGTTATTGGAGAAGGCACTTGGATTGGAAGTAATGTGACCATAATGAATGGAACAAAGATTGGAAAAAATTGTCGCATATTTCCAGGGGCTGTCATTGGTGCGGATCCACAAGACTTGAAATTTAATGGCGAAAAAACTTCTGTTGAAATTGGAGATGGAACGACTATTAGAGAATTTGTAACCATTAACAGAGGTACGAGTGATCGATGGATCACAAAAGTTGGCAACAACTGTTTAATTATGGCCTATAGTCATATTGCCCACGATTGCATAATTGGCAACCACTGTATCTTAAGCAACAGCGTACAAATAGCAGGTCATGTCACATTGGGTGACTATGCCTGGATTGCGGGTGTAAGTGCCGTGCATCAGTTTGTAAATATTGGACAACACGCCTATATTGCAGGGGGTAGTTTGGTGAGCAAGGATGTACCGCCTTATATCAAGGCAGTTCGCAACCCACTTAGCTATGGAGGCGTAAATAGTGTTGGCCTAAAGCGAAGAGGCTTTGATTTAGAAAAAATAAACCATATATTAGATATCTATAGATACATTTTTAACAAAGGAATGAACACCACACAGGCATTGGAATTTATTGAGGAAGAATTACCTGCAACAGATGAAAGAGATGAAATTGTAATTTTCATTAGAGATAGTGGACGCGGCATCATCAAGAAATTCGGTAAAGGCACCATTGATGAAGATTAAATTATGGTACACATTACCCTAACTAACGCAGGTAAGCGATTCAACAAAGAATGGATTTTTAAAGCACTTCATGTCCACTTCCAACAAGGAATGCATTATGCATTGATTGGCAACAATGGTTCAGGTAAGAGTACCTTATTACAAATAATTGCAGGTTATGTTAGTTTGTCAAAAGGCACTATTGATTGGGGAACAATAGACGCTGTTTCTATTTTTAAAAACATAAGTATTGCAGCTCCATACCTAGAATTAATTGAGGAATTTACCACCCTAGAACAAATTGAATTTCACAAAAAATTCAAACCACTTAAAGGCCAAATTAGCAACAAGCAACTCATTGAAATTATTGGGCTCCCTGCAGCTGCACACAAACAAATCAGGAATTTTAGTAGTGGGATGAAACAACGTTTAAAATTAGGGTTGGCTATATTTTCGGACTCCCCTATTTTATTATTAGATGAGCCATGTAGTAATTTAGATAAGGAAGGTTATGGCTTGTACCAATCGTTGATTGAAAAATATGCATCGGATAAACTAATTATTGTTGGTAGTAATGATCCAAAAGAATATACTTTTTGCAATCAATTAATTAATTTAGCTGATTACAAAGAACTTAATTGAAAATTTAGCTTCTACTAGCAATTAATAAATTTAAGTCTGTAAACTTTAATTGAAATTTTTCACTTATGTAAAAATCAGTGAGTGCCCCTTTGTATAAATAAATGCCTTCTCTTAAATACAATTGCTGCCAAATAATTTCTTCCAGCCCTCCCTGATCCCCTACTTGAATTAACAATGGCATGAGTACATTGCTAATGGCTTGACTTGCTGTACGCGCAAATCCACTGGGAATATTGGGCACTCCGTAATGAATGACTCCATGTTTTATCTTTATTGGATTCTCATGATTGGTTAACTCACTCGTTTCAAAGCACCCACCTCTATCAATTGCGACATCAATAATGATGCTACCAGGACGCATTGCGGCAACCATTTGTTCTGTTACCACGATAGGCGCACGTCCAATATCATTTCTTAAAGCACCCACAGCCACTTCACAAGTTTTTAATTGCTTTGCCAATATTTTTGGTTCTATAACACTAGTCCAGATTCTTTGGCCAATATTATTTTGTAATCTTTGAAGTCTAGAAACATTATTATCAAATACTTTAACACTTGCACCCAATGCCAAAGCATTCCGTGTTGCAAATTCTCCAATGATATCTGCTCCTATAATGACTACTTTAGTGGGGGGCACTCCACTAATTCCTCCTAATAAAACCCCTTTGCCTTGGTTAAAATTACTCAAATATTGACCAGCAATTAACATCACTGCACTTCCTGCAATTTCACCCATACTTCTTAAAATAGGATAATTTTGATTTTCATCTTTTATGTTTTCGATGGCAAGTGCTGTAATTTTTTTAGCCATTAATTTTTCAACCAATTCTTTTTTTAGTGCAGATAAATGTAAGGGTGAAATAATTGTTTGATTTATTTGAAAAAAAGGTAAATCTGCTTCTGTTGGGGGAGCCGTTTTTACCAAGATGGGGCATTTGTACACGTCTTCTTTTTCAAAAACTAAATGTGCGCCTGCTTCTGCATAATCATGATCGGTATATCCACTCCCATCCCCTGCGCCCGACTCTACCAATACCTCATGTCCATTGGCAACCAACACACCTACAGCTTCGGGAATTAATCCAATTCTATTTTCCTGAAACGCAATTTCTTTGGGAATACCGATCAACAATGACTTTGTACGGTGCGGAATGTCAAGGACTTCTTCTTTTGTTTCAAAGGAAATGGAACCAGCAATTTGAGGTTTCATTGAACTCATAATGGCATGTTTTTATGAAGGTATAAAAATCCTTCTATGTTCTGCATCAATTATTTCTATTTCTATTTGAACACAATTTTCAGTTAATAAGCCAGGGGCTTTCTCGGGCCACTCAATAAAACATAAATCTGCTTCTTCCATGGCAGCTTCAACCCCTGTCCTAATGGCTTCCGCTTCATTTTCCAAACGATACCAATCCATATGGTAAATCAATTTACCATTCGCCTCATATTGATTCATAATTGCAAAAGTGGGACTAGAAACTGCATCCTCAACACCCAATTGTTTGCAAATTTGGCTTATTAAAGTGGTTTTGCCTGCACCCATGGGTGCAAAAAATGCCCAAATGGTTTTATCTCCATATTCCTTTAACAAAGTGGATGCTATGGTTTCTATTAGATCTAAATGGTAATTCATTTCCATATGTCAAAGATACAGCAACAATTAAAAAGCCAAAATTAGAAATCTCAAAAGGGTCGTACCTTTATAGTGGAATTGCATTTACTGAAGTTTCTAAACCAGTAACTATGGAACACATACAATTAAAAGTAGACGGAATGAGTTGCACAAACTGTGCACTTTCTATACATAAATATTTAGAAAATCAAGGTGTAATTGAACCCAAAGTTAGTTTTATGGAGGGTGAAGTACAATTTGATTTGCCAGCCAATTTAAAAAAAGAAAATTTAGTAAAAGGCATTACTAGTTTAGGATACAAAGTACGTGGGCAGGATCAAGCTGCTCCCAAAAACAAATGGTTGTCCACGCACAAAGAGCGTGCCATTTTCTGTTCAATTTTTTCTATACCCCTTGTTGCACATATGATTCCTGGCCTACATCAAATGCCAGGAATGCAAGTATTCATGAATCCTTTTGTACAATTGGGCTTAACCCTTCCTGTATTTTTTGTTGGTATGCGCTATTTTGGAAAGAGTGCTTGGAATAGTTTATACAATGGTATTCCGAATATGAACGTATTGGTAAGCATTGGCGCCCTATCCAGTTTTGGATATAGTTTATATGGCACTTTAATTGGTAAGGGTATGGAGTTTGCCAATTACGAAACTACCGTTACCATATTAACCCTTGTATTTTTTGGAAATTATTTAGAAGACGCTTCTATTGAATCTACTCAACGTGCGTTAAAAGAATTGGTAAGGGCTCAAAAAGTAATGGCCAATATGATTGTGTTTGATGAAAATCACAAAGAAATTTTATTCAGTGTAGAGAGTGATACCTTAAAAGTGGGCGACTTGATTTTAATGAATACGGGTGAAACAATTCCCATGGATTGTAAAGTATTATGGGGGGAAGCGAATGTAAATGAATCTATTGTAACAGGCGAAAGTGTTCCTGTACATCGCAAAATGAATGACATTTTATTGGGCGGTAGTACTATTGAAAATGGAACTATAAAAGCATACGTGACTGCAGTGGGAAATGACACTGTGCTTGCCAATATTTTAAAAATGGTAAAAGCGGCACAGGGTGAAAAACCACCTGTACAAATACTAGCCGATAAAATTTCATCCATCTTTGTCCCATTGGTGTTAAGTATTGCATTGGTTACCTTGTTAGGTAATTACTTTTTTGCCCATAATGCCTCAGGGGCTAGTTTAGGATTTGGAGATAGTATGTTAAGAGCCATTGCTGTATTAGTTATTTCCTGTCCTTGTGCAATGGGACTTGCTACACCTGCTGCCATTGCTGTTGGATTAGGACGTGGCGCCAGAAATGGTGTGATCTTTAAAAATGCAAAAAGTTTAGAAACATTTAAAGATATTAAACAAGTTGTATTTGATAAAACTGGTACCCTTACCACAGGACATTTTGAGATTGCTCATTTTAAAATTGAACATACTTCCCTTTCTGTTACTGCTGCAACAAATTCAGTAGCGTCCAATAATTTAAGCGAAGAAGATTTTAAAGCCCTTGTTTATTCATTAGAAAGATATTCTAATCATCCAATCGCAAAATGTATTAACAGTCATTGGAAAACAAATAATGTGATCAATTGGGCCAATATAGAAGAAATAAAAGGATTGGGAATAAGTGCAATGGATAAAGTTGGTAATCAATACTGGGCAGGCTCTTTTAAAACATTAGTCAACCAAAATGCCGATGATGGTCATACTATTTACATACAAAAAAACAATGAGTTCATTGGCTGGGTGGATGTTGCAGATCAAATAAGACCAGAGGCAAAAGAAGTGATTGATATTTTACATCATCAGGGAATTCATACTATTTTACTAAGTGGTGACCGAAAAGTAAAATGCGATGCTGTTGGTAAAGCATTGGGTATTCAAGAAATTATAAGTGAACAAAGTCCGGCTGATAAATTGGAAAAGTTAGCCGCTTTAACTGCCATTGC